>Ga0102591_1000190_pt1 | contig 142778 bp, 163 predicted proteins | sample AraplaCol_mCL_r2_2_FD_76860 | JGI IMG/M metagenome (GOLD analysis project Ga0102591, IMG submission 76860) | Arabidopsis root microbial communities from North Carolina, USA - plate scrape MF_Col_mCL_r2 (SPADES assembly) (version 2) | ecosystem: Host-associated > Plants > Roots > Endosphere...
CCAGCATCGTCAACTCACCGGAAACGGAGGGTCCGACCACCTCGACACGACGGAAATCGTAGTCCTCGGCCAGTTCGCCGCGAATGAACGTTGCGACCGACTGCTCGGCATTTTCGCCGCCATCCTGCGAGCCGACACGGATGAGGGCGTTGGTGGCATCGCCGATGCGCTCGACGCGCACCGGTCCGAGGTTCAGTTCGTTCAGACGGGCGCTCAGATCGGCAATATCGGCATTGCCCTGCTTCGCCTTGACCTCGATCAGCGAACCGCCGGTGAAGTCGATACCGAGCTGCAGACCGACCGTTGCGAAGGCGAGCATGGCGGCGATGCAGAGTGCTGCAGATGCCGTGAAGACATAGCGGCGAATGCCCATGAAACGGATATTGGCATGCTCGAACAGCCCGGTCAGCGCAGTCTTCGGCAGATGGCGCGGATTGAGCCTTGCAAGCCAGGCGGCCACCAAGCCGCGCGTCAGCGTGAAGGCGGTCAGGATGGTTGTGAGAATGCCGACGGCGAGCGTCACAGCAAAGCCGCGGATGGATTCACTGCCGACGAAAAACAGAATGACGGCGGCGATGAAGATCGTGACATTGGCATCGACGATGGTTGAAAAGGCGCGCGAGAAGCCGCGCTCGACCGCCTGTGCGAAAGCCGTATACGGTACCCTCTCCTCTTCGCGAATGCGCTCATAGATCAGAACATTGGAATCGACTGCCATGCCGACGATCAGGACGAGGCCGGCAATGCCCGGAAGCGTCAGTATCGCGCCGGCAACACTCAGCACCGCGACGATCAGCACCAGATTGAAGGCAAGCGACACGACTGCGATGATGCCAAGCATGCGATAGAGCGCTATCATCAGCGCTGCGACAAGCACGACGGCGACGATACCGGCGATCAGGCCGGAGAAAACAGATTCAGAACCAAAGAGCGGACTGACGGTGCGCTCTTCCACTGACGTCAGCGTCGCCGGCAGCGCACCGGCCCGTAGCATGACGACAAGATCCTGAACGCCCTCCTCCGAGAAATTGGCTGATATCTCGCCGCTTCCATCTGAAATCGGTGCTTCGATGACCGGGTTTGCCATGACCTGATCGTCGAAGACGATGGCAAGATGTTTTCCGACATTGGCCGTCGTTGCCTGAGCCAGACGTTTTGCCGCCTCGGCATTCAGCTTGTAGACAATCGCGCTGTCCTGGGTCTGCGGATCGGTCTTGCTATCGACTTCGGCAAAATCGGCACCTGTGGCGATTACCGTGCGATCGACGAGATAGGGAACCGGCGGGTCATCCAGAGAATATAGCACCTGCGACGTCGCGGGCCAACGGCCGGCAAGCGCCTGCTGGCCGGTCATGCTCTCATCGATGAGGTGAAACGAGAGTGCTGCAGGTTCGTTCAGCAGGTTCTTCAGCCGCTCGGCATCGACGGAGCCCAGCACCTGCACGGCGATGCGATCGTCACCATCAGGACGAACGGTGAAATTCTCTTTGCCGAAACCGGCGATCCGGCGGGCGACGATATCGAGCGAGCGGGTCTGCGAAGCGAGCGTGTCAGCATCGATCGCCTTGTCGGAGATCTGCAGCGTCAACTGACCATCATTGCTTTGCTGCAGCGAGACATCGGCCGATGTCAGCGACTTCAGGAGATCGGCTGCGGGCTGCAACTGGGCCATATCGGTGACCTTGACCGTCACCGTCTGCGCGGTACCGGCGAGCCCCGTATAGCGGATGTTGGCGCCGCGCAGCTTGTCGCGAACGCTGGCAACCGTGGCCTCCAGCCGATCCCGGACAATGTCGGAGCGTTCGAGGCGCAGTACGATACGGGAACCGCCCTGCAGATCGAGACCAAGGGTGACGCGGTCCTGACGAACCCAGTTGGGCAGGGAGGAGAGCTGCGCCTGGCTTAAAAGATTAGGCGCAGCGACGACAACAGCCGCAATCGCGACCAGCCAGATCAGAAGTGTTTTCAAGCGGGAAAAATGGTGCATTCTCTCGACTATCTTCCGATCCGGCGGGTGTTGCTATCGCATGTTATGCAGCGTCGGCCTTGACCGGCTCGCCCTTGACGCGGATTTCGGAAATACCGGTGCGGACGATGCGCACGCGCACGCCTTCGGCGATTTCAACTTCGACTTCCTTCTCGTCGACGACCTTCGTGACCTTGCCAACGAGGCCGCCGCCGGTGACGATCTGGTCGCCGCGACGGATCGCCTTCAGGGTTTCCTCACGCTTCTTGGCCTGCGCCCGCTGCGGGCGGATGAGCAGGAAATACCAGACTACCATCAGCGGCACGAACAGGATGATCATTTCGAGGCCTGAGCCGCCGAAAGCGCTCGTAGCGTCGGTTGCGCTCTGGGCAAATGCCGGGGTGATAAACATGCTAAGCTCCTCAGGCTGTGGGCGGCGGAACCCCGCCTCTCTTTTCAGGTCGCCGGACTATAGTTGCAGCCTTGATGAATGCAACAAAAACAGCCGGAAAGCGTACCGATTCCGCTGCCTCATAACCTTTCCGCTGTGGAAAGGCCATGCTACCCGGCATCAAAAAAACGAAAGCGGATGATCGCTGCAATCTATGAAGGAGGCACCCGATGGCCGAGGAAATCAATAGCGTTCTGCTTCAGGAGCTGAAGAGGCTTGCGGATGCAGTCGAACGGCTGGCCGGCGCCCCACCTGCCGCCAATGACTGGACCGCCGCCGACTGTTTCGTCTGGTCCCCTGCCCGCCAGCGTCTGCAGCCTGTCAAGCGCCCCAACCGCGTGGCGTTGAAGCTCATCCGCGGCGTCGATCACGTGCGCGATATCCTGCACGAAAACACGGTGCGCTTTGCCGAGGGCTATGCAGCCAACAACGTGCTGCTCTGGGGCGCCCGCGGCATGGGCAAGTCCTCGCTCGTCAAGGCCGTGCACGAAGATGTGCGGCTCGAAAGCGGCGTATCGCTAAAGCTCGTCGAGGTGCATCGCGAAGATATTGCCAGCCTGCCAACGCTTCTTGACCTCCTCAAGGATACGCCGCACCGTGTCATCGTATTCTGTGACGATCTTTCCTTCGATCACGACGATACCGCCTATAAGTCGCTCAAGGCGGCGCTTGACGGCGGCGTGGAAGGGCGTCCGGACAATGTGCTCTTCTATGCGACCTCCAACCGCCGCCATCTCTTGCCGCGCCACATGATGGAGAACGAGCAGTCGACAGCCATCAACCCATCCGAAGCCGTGGAGGAGAAAGTTTCACTCTCCGATCGCTTCGGCCTGTGGCTCGGCTTCCACAAATGCAGCCAGGAAGATTATCTGGCGATGATCGATGGCTATGCCGAATACTTCAAGCTTGGCCTCGAGCGCGAGAAGATGCATGCCGAGGCGCTGGAATGGGCGACCACCCGAGGCGCCCGCTCCGGCCGCGTCGCATGGCAGTATATCCAGGATCTGGCCGGCCGCCTGCGCATCCACCTCGACCGCGCTTGAGCACGACCTGGCGACACAGCTGAAAGACGACAAAAGCCCGGCTTCTGGCCGGGCTTTTGCACATTCCTGAAACGCTCTACCTGCTCAGGAAGTATCCTCTACTCAAGGAATGTCATCGGGTTTACCGGGGACGCATCCTTGCGAACTTCGAAGTGCACCTGCGGCTGCTTGACGTTGCCGCTCATGCCCGACACGGCAACCGTCTGGCCGCGCTGGATCTTCTGGCCGCGCGTGACGCTCAGCGTATCGGCATTGCCGTAAACCGTGACGGTGCCGTCGTCGTGACGGACGAGAACCGTGTTGCCGAGCTCCTTGAGACCATTGCCGGCATAAATGACCACGCCGTTTTCAGCAGCCTTGATCGCCGTGCCCTGCGGAACCGAGATATCGATACCGTCGTTGCGGCTGCCGTTGACGTTTGCACCGTAGGCCGCGATCACCTGTCCGCGAACCGGCCAGCGATACTTGCCGATGCCGGTTGCTTCGGGAGCGGCAGCGCTGACATCGGACTTCTTCTCGACATCATCGACTGTCTGTGTCGCGGCAGGAGCCTTGTAAGGCGCCGGCTGTGCGGAGGCCGTCTGGACCGGAGCTGCAGCCGGCTGGGCGGGCTTCACCTGCTCCACCTTCTGGGCCGGGATGGAGGCCGTCTTGATCGTGTCGGCCGAGGCTGTGCCATTCGGGATCTTCAGCTCCTGCCCGATGCGGATCGAACTCGCCGACAGATTGTTGGCCACCTTGATATCGTCGATGTTGGCACCCGTCGCCTTGGCGATCTTGGCAAGCGAGTCGCCCTGCTTGACCGTATAGGTACCGGCAGCACCATTCGGGTTCTTGCCGCCGCCTGCAGGAGCCTTGCTTGTCGGATCGGCGCTTGCGACGGCCTTGTCGCGAGCCGAGTTGGCGCCGGGAACGACAGCGACCTTCTGCTCCTGGCCCTTCGTCGGCTGCGGCAGGTTGCCGGGCTTGGACAGATCGGCGGACTGGGCTGCGGCCTTGGCGGGATTGTTGCCGCCATTGAAGGTCGGGATGAGGATCGCCTGGCCGGGCTGCGCTGCTGAAGCCGTCTTCAGATTGTTGACGCGCAGGATTTCCTTTTCCGGAACGCCAAACCGGCGTGAAAGCACAGCGATGTTTTCACCAGGACGCAGCGTGACGGAAGGCGCATTGGTCGCCGACCAGCCCGAGACTTTCGGCGTCGTGCCCGTCGTCAGTGTATCGGTAGCATCCCTCGGAGCATTCACGCCTGCCGGGGCGATGCGATCAGGCTTCGGAGCCGACGGGAACGGCTGAGCGAGGGCGACATTCCTTTCCTGCTGCCGGGGAGAAACAGACCCTGCGCTCGGAGGCGCGAGTTCGGTGCGCTGAACGGAAACCGGTGCGGATGCCATCCGTGCGGGGGAAGTGGCAACCGGATCATAGTTCGGGCGGCCCGGATAGGGCTGGTTCATCGCACCATTCTGAGCGTAGGCCGGCTGCACGGCCGAACCACCGAGATCGGCGCGCGGCACCGGGTCGCCCTGCGGCCCGTTGAAACCCCTGCGCGGGATCGAATTCGTCGTCATCTGATCCTGCCCCGAGGAGGAAAACAGACTGCCGAAACGTGTTACATCGGAGCTGCAGCCTGTTGCTGCACTCGCCAGCAAGGTGACGACCAGAAGATTGCCGGCCGATTTCCCGAACTTCGGCGAAAGACTGAAACGCATGACTCGACCCACTTAGAACGCAACCATTTGTGAATCTATTAAAGCGCGTTAGTGTTACCATGCGGTTAAGGCGCTGGAATCAGTGCTATATTTTTGAGAACTTGATAACCATAAGTTTGCGGGCAAAAAATCATAGCCCGCAGGGCTTTGCGGTCTGCCGATGCATGTCGCGATCCTTCAGGTTCGCATGCCATGATTCTGATCTTTGTTTTACGGATGTCGTTGTTGCAAAACCGGTGCACCCGTTTTGCGTGTCTTGCTTTAAAGCTGGGATGCGAGGCGGGGAACAATCGGCAGATAGGGAGCGTCAAAAAGCTCTTCCCGCTCGAAGCGGCTTCCGGTTTTCGTCAGGCGAACCATGCGGCATTCGTTTTCAGAGATCATCAGCGGCGCAATCATCGAACCGCCGGAGACCAGCTGATCGGCATAGAAGCGCGGCATGGAGTTGAAAGCAGCCGTGACAAGAATGCGGTCGAAAGTGCCCTCGCCCTGCATGCCGCCGCTGCCATCAGCCTGGCGGATGATGACGCTGCGCAGGCTGAGGGCTTCCATTCGGCGCTGGGCCGAAAGTGTCAGCGTCTTGTAGCGATCGACCGTCAGCACACGCTCCGCAATGCGACCAATGACCGCCGCTGTGAAACCGCTGCCTGTTCCGATTTCGAGCACGCGCTGACCGGGGCGGACCTTCAGATGATGCAAAAGACGGACCACAAAATCGACGCCCTCCAGAAAGGAGCCGCATTCGATCGGGATCGTGCGGCTGGAGTAGGCGTTCTCGGTAAATTGCGGTGGTACGAAAAGCGAGCGCGGCGTTTGCTCGACTGCCGTCAGCAGATCGATGTCGGAAATGCCTTCCGCGCGCAATCTCAAGACCAGCGCTGCAAAGCCTTCCTTCTCGGCCAGTTTTGCCGTCAACCCTTTACTCCGTGTCCGAGGGCCCGCGCCACGCGGTCCGTCACGGAATAATCGGTCAGATCAAGTTTCAAAGGTGTTACCGAAATCCTATTATGCTTGAGGGCGTGGATATCGCTGCCCTCGGTAAAGGCGCCGGCACGCTCGCCGAATTTCAGCCAGTAATAGGGAAAGCCGCGGCCGTCGGTGCGCGCATCGACCTGCAGGTTGAAGGCAAGCTTGCCCTGGGCCGTCACTTCCACGCCCTCGACCTCTTCAGGGCGACAGTTCGGGAAGTTGAGGTTGAGGAAAGTGCCTTCGGGCAGATCGACGGTCATCAGCTTTTCGAGGAGAGCAGGCGCGTGCGCTTCGCAGACCTCCCAGGGCAGGATTCGCGCGCCATTATCGTAAACGTATGCCTGGCTGAGGGCGAAGGAGCGCACGCCCTGCATCGTTCCTTCGATGGCGCCGGCGATGGTACCGGAATAGGTTACGTCGTCTGCAACGTTTGAGCCGGAATTGACACCCGACAGGACGAGGTCCGGCTTGATATCCAGCACCTGCTTGATGCCCATGATGACGCAATCGGTCGGCGTGCCGCGCAACGCATAATGCTTATCGGAAATCTTCCGGAGCCTTAGCGGCTCCGAAAGGCTGAGCGAATGCGCAAGGCCGCTCTGGTCGGTTTCGGGGGCAACGATCCAGACATCGTCAGAAAGCGCCCTTGCTATCCGTTCCAGCGCACCCAGACCTTCGGCATGGATACCGTCGTCATTCGTCAGCAGGATGCGCATTGGCTCAGGCCGCCCGTTCGATCTTCGTCAGACCGCCCATATAGGGCAGCAAAACGTCCGGAATCGTGACCGAGCCATCCTCGTTCAGATAATTTTCGAGAACAGCGATCAGGCAGCGGCCAACTGCGGTGCCGGAGCCGTTCAGCGTGTGAACGAACTTCGTCGCCTTGTCGTCCTTGCCGCGATAGCGGGCATTCATTCGCCGCGCCTGGAAATCGCCGCAGACGGAGCAGGACGAGATCTCGCGGAACGTATTCTGGCCCGGCAGCCAGACTTCGAGATCGTAGGTCTTGCGCGAACCGAAGCCCATGTCGCCGGTGCAGAGTGTCATGGTGCGGAAATGCAGGCCGAGGCGCTTCAGTACTTCCTCTGCGCAGGCCGTCATGCGCTCGTGCTCGGCAAGCGAGCTCTCGGCATCGGTGATCGAGACCAGCTCGCACTTCCAGAACTGGTGCTGGCGCAGCATGCCACGCGTGTCGCGGCCGGCGGAGCCTGCCTCGGAACGGAAGGACGGCGTCAGCGCCGTGAAGCGCAGCGGCAGTTTCTCCTGATCGAGGATTTCTTCGCGAACCAGATTGGTCAGCGTCACTTCCGCAGTCGGGATCAGATAGCGACCATCCGTCGTCTTGAAGAGATCCTCTTCGAACTTCGGCAGGTTGCCGGTGCCGAACAGGGCTTCAGCGCGCACCATCAGCGGCGAAGACACTTCGGTATAGCCGTGTTCGGTCGTGTGCAGATCAATCATGAACTGGCCGAGCGCGCGTTCGAGCCTGGCGAGTTGGTTGGTCAGGACCGTGAAGCGCGAGCCGGAGAGCTTGGTGGCACGTTCAAAATCCATGTAGCCAAGGGCTTCGCCGATTTCGAAATGTTCCTTCGGCGTATGGTTCCAGCGCGGTTTTTCACCGACGATACGGGTGACGACATTGTCGTGCTCGTCCTTGCCGACAGGCACTTCGTCAAGCGGTACGTTCGGAATGCGCGAGAGCTGGTCGTAGAGATCGGCGGAAAACGCGCGCTCTTCTTCCTCGGCTGCCGGCAGGGTCTCCTTGATCTCGGCGACCTCGGCCTTCAGCTTGTCGGCAAGCTCGGTGTTCTTCTGCGCCAAGGCCGCGCCGATCTCCTTGGAGGCGGCGTTACGGCGGGAGAGCAGGTCCTGCGCCTTCTGCACGGCGGAGCGGCGCTTTTCGTCAAGGGCGACGAGAGATTGCGACAGAGGTTCCGCGCCGCGCTTGGCAAGGGCAGCATCGAGAGCCTCGGGATTCTCACGGATCCATTTGATATCGAGCATCGTCGTTCCAGATCGTTTCAACATAAATGAACCGGTCGGAGGAAACCCCGACCGGATGGGAAACGGCAGAACTCAGTGAACTGTCCTGATGCGCTCAGACGCTGTCCGTGTTGGCGACGTCAGAGGATTCGCTGGCCTCTTCAACCGCCTGTTTGGAACGCTGACGCTCCACGAATCGTGCCGCGTAAATGGAAATCTCGTAGAGAAGGATCGTCGGTAGCGCAAGACCGATCTGGGACATGGGATCGGGCGGTGTGAGCACCGCGGCGACCACGAAGGCAAGCACGATCGCGAACTTGCGCTTTTCGGAGAGCCATTGCGACGTCAGAAGGCCGACACGGGCCAGAAGCGTCGTGATCACCGGTAGCTGAAAGACGAGGCCGAAGGAGAAGACCAGCGTCATGATCAGGCTCAGATATTCCGAGACCTTCGGGAGCAGCGAAATTGCCACCTCGTCATGACCCGGCGCCTGCTGCATCGACAGGAAGAACCACATGACCATCGGCGTGAAGAAGAAATAGACCAGCGCCCCGCCCATCAGGAACAGGATTGGCGATGCGATAAGGAACGGCAAAAAGGCCTGGCGTTCGTTCTTGTAGAGGCCGGGAGCCACGAACTTGTAGATCTGTGCAGCGATGATCGGGAAGGCGATCACCAGACCGCCGAACATCGCGACCTTGACCTGCGTGAAGAAGAACTCCTGCGGCGCCGTATAGATCAGCTGCGCTTTCTCGACATCGAGATGAGCCCAGCTGACAGCAAGCTTGTAGGGATAGACGAGGTAATTGAAGATGTGCTTGGCGAAGATGAAGCACACGATGAAGGCGATGAAGAACGCAGCGATCGACCAGATCAGCCGCGTGCGCAGCTCCATCAGGTGCTCGATCAACGGCTGCGGCTTGTCTTGTATATCACCGCTCATGCCTCATCCTTCTTATTTTTGGCGGCAGGCTTTGCGACAGCAGCCGGCTTCCTTGTCGCGGCAGCGCGCTTCGGCTTCTCGACCGGTGCGGCGACCAACGCAACCGCGTCAGCCTTGTCTGCAGCCTTCACACGCGGCTTGCGGACGGCCTTCGGCTTTTCAGCCACGGCGACCGGAGCAACGGTGGCGGCAGCGACCGGCTGCGGCGCAGGAACGACCGGCGGCGTTTCCGGCAGGCTCATTGACGGCGCCGGCGCGGAAACTTCAGCAGGCGGCGCTTCCGTCGCAGCCCCGGTACCCTGCTCCAGCGGGCGCTGTTCTGCCGGATTGTCGACCTTCGTCGAATTCTGCAGGTCGGCCTTGATCTCGTTACCCATCTGGCGCAGCGGGTTCATCGCCTCGCGCAGGCTGTTGACCGGGTTGAGCTTCTGGGCGTCGCTGATCGTGTTACGCACATCGTCAAGCTCGGCTTCGCGCAGTGCTTCGTCGAACTGGGCACGAAACTCACCCGCGACCTTGCGGGCACGTGCTGTCATCTTGCCGAAAGCGCGCAGCATCGGCGGCAGATCCTTGGGACCGACAACCACGATCAGAACGACCGCGATAACCAAGAGTTCGGTCCAGCCAATATCGAACATGCAAGGCTCCTGAACGGGCGGCGCGGGGGCAGCGCCCTTTCCCGTACGTGATTACTTCGTTTCGTCGGCCTTGTGATCGACGGTCTTTGCTGCTTCCGGCGCGTCTTCGTCCGTCATGCCCTTCTTGAAGCTCTTGATGCCCTTGGCAACGTCGCCCATCAGTTCCGGGATCTTGCCGCGACCGAACAACAAAAGCACAATGGCCAGAACGATAAGCCAGTGCCACATGCTAAAAGAACCCATTACGCATACTCCCTGTTTCGATGTTCCCTCGATGTAAGAATTTCCGATCCGGTTTCCAACATCAATCCTTCTGGATTGAGCTTAATGTCACGGTATCGGCCTTTGTGACAAGCCATTCGTCCATCGAAAAATCGTGATTGACATTGTTTTGCGCGGCCGTGGCAAAAGCAAGACCAACCTTCATCATTCCTCGGAGGCGCCACCCGGGGCGAGCAGTCCAAGCTCTTCAAGGTCCAGTTGTGTAATTGGATCCTCATCCTCGGCCAGTTCGTCGTTCATGAGGGGCGACGGAATGTTGAAATTGGCCGGGATTCGGCCGGACAGCAGGCCGGCGCCCTTCAGTTCTTCAAGTCCCGGCAAGTCGCGCAATTCCTCAAGGCCGAAATGATCGAGGAAATCACGCGTCGTCCCGAGCGTCACCGGCCGGCCCGGTGTGCGACGGCGGCCGCGGAAACGCACCCAGCCCGCCTCCATCAGCACATCGAGCGTGCCGCGCGAGGTTTGCACACCTCTGATATCTTCGATCTCGGCACGCGTCACCGGCTGGTGATAGGCAATGATCGCCAGCACCTCGAGGGCTGCGCGGGAGAGTTTGCGGACCTCATTCTCATCGCGACGGATGAAAAAGGATAGGTCGGCGGCGGTGCGGAAGGCCCAGGCATCATCGACCTGCACGAGATTGACGCCACGCGGCGCATAGTGGTCCTTCAGGCGCAGCATGATCTCGCGCGCATTGAAGCCCTTCGGCAGACGCTCGGTGATAAAGCCTTCGGATACCGGCTGGGCGGAGGCGAAGACCAGCGCTTCGGCTATACGTTCCGCTTCGATCTCGGCCTGCAGATTGTGGGAAGCGTCTTCACCCTCCCCCTCGTCACCTTCAAAGTCATCGTCCTGCGCGCCGATCAATCCGACTGCTCCTGTTCGACCACCTGAAGGGTGGCATGTTTCGGGCCGCGGCGCATATAGATCGGCTGGAAGGCGCCATCCTGGCGGATCTCCAGCTTGCCCTCGCGCACCAGTTCCAGCGAGGCGGCAAAGGCGCTGGCAACGGCCGTGACGCGCTCGGCGGGACTTGCAAGGTACCGCAGCAAATATTGCTCGAGCGCCGTCCAGTCGACGATGTCGCCGATCATCTGGGTCAGCAGTTCGCGGGCGTCGGTGAGCGACCAGACGTTGCGCCGCTCGATCGTCACCTGGGTGATCGCATGACGCTGTCGCAGGGCTGCATAGGCGCTCAGGAGATCGTAGAGATTGGCCTCATAGGCCGATTGCTGGCGATGCGGGATATGTTCGGGCGCGCCGCGGGCGAAAATGTCTCGGCCGAGCCGGTTGCGATTGACGAGGCCGTCGGCCACTTGGCGCATCGCTTCCAACCGCTTCAGGCGAAAAGCAAGCGTTGCGGCCATTTCCTCACCAGAGGGACCGTCGTCCTTGACCTGCTGCGGGATCAGCAATCGCGATTTCAGATAGGCAAGCCAGGCGGCCATGACGAGATAGTCGGCGGCAAGCTCGATGCGAATCCGCCGCGCGCTTTCGACGAACTGAAGATATTGCTCGGCAAGGGCCAGAACCGAAATGCGCGACAGGTCGACCTTCTGGTTGCGGGCAAGATAGAGCAAGAGGTCGAGCGGGCCTTCGAAGCCGGCGACATCGATCACCAATGCCGGCTCGTGGGTGGCGCGTTCCGAACCGTTCTCCTGCCACAGCTTGTCCATCGGCGTTGACGCCGCCTGGGACCGCTCCGTGCCCTTGATCGTGTTCACCCTACCCTGCCTTTCCGGCCTCTTCTCAAGCCGTCGCAAACATGGCGTCGAATTCCGCCCTTATCGTCGTCTCGTCTGCAGCATCGGCGGTCGGGAAGCCATCCTCGACCAGCCGTGCCCGCTCGCGCGCAAGACCTGCCAGCGGCGGAACATTTGCCACGACCTGAAGCATCTCGTCCATATGGCCGTTGCAATGCAGCACGATATCGCAACCGCCCGCAATGATATTCGCCGCGCGCTCGCCGATCGTGCCCGAAAGCGCGTTCATCGAGCTATCGTCCGACAGGAGCAGCCCCTTGAAGCCGATCTCGGTGCGGATGACCTCGTCGATCACCTTGCGGGATGTGGTTGCCGGATTATCCGGATCGATGGCAGTGAAGACGAGATGGCAGGTCATGGCCATCAACTCATCCTTCATCGCGATGAAGGGTGGGAAGTCGTGAACTTGCAGTTCTTCGCGCGATACGGCGACGACCGGCAGTTCCAGATGCGAATCTGCAAAGCCGCGCCCGTGGCCTGGCATGTGCTTCATGACCGGCAGCAAACCACCGGCTTTCAGTCCCTCGGAAGCAGCCCGGCCCATCTCCGTGACGGTAACAGGATCGCCGCCATAGGCCCTGTTGCCGATAACATTGCTGCTGCCTTCGACGGGCACGTCGAGCACCGGCAGGCAATCGACATTGATCCCGAATTTCTGGAGATCAAAAGCATGCAGACGCGACATAAGCCAGGCGGCGCGCAGGCCAAGCGCACGGTCGCGGCGATAGAGATCGCCAAGCGCCTGCCCCGGTGGATAGTGCTGCAGGATCGGCGGGCGGATGCGCTGGACGCGACCGCCCTCCTGATCAATGAGCACGGGCGCATGCCAGCCGACGCAATCGCGCAGCTCGGCAACAAGATCGCTGATCTGCTGGGCTTCGGAAATGTTTCGTCCGAAAAGGATAAAGCCCCACGGGCGCTCTGCCCTATAGAAGGCCTTCTCTTCGTCGGTCAGCTTGAGGCCGCTGCAGCCAAGGATCATTGCTTTTGATTCGGTCATACCCGAATCATAAGGGTCGCCCGGCGAATTGCGAGCGAGGTCAAGCGCGATCCCACAAAAAAGAACGGCGGGACAAGCCCGCCGTTGCGATAGAGGAAGCCACAAAGCCTACTTAGAGATCAAGCAGCTTCCGCCGGCTGAGCGATACTGCTCGCAAAGAGCGGCGGCCTCGTCCTTCGAGCCGGCCGGGATGCGGACGCGGTAGAACGTGCCCTTGCCGGCGATATCCGCCTTGCGGATTTCGTAAGCGCGGCCACTAAGCACGCCTGCGAACTTCTTCGACAGGCTGGCATAGGACTTCTTTGCCTCATCTTCTGACGGCAGCGATGCGATCTGGATGCCGTAGCCGCCGCTTGCAGCGGCCGGAGCCTGCTGTGCCGGCTGGGCAGCGGACGCTGCCGGTGCAGAAGCGATCTGCGTCGGTTTCTGCTGGGCCGTCGGGCGGACATTACCGTTTTCGGTTACCGTGCCGACGACATTGACCGGCTGTTCGGCCGGGCGTGCCGTCGGGACAGGCGCCGTATCGGTCGTCGCAGCGGAGGCTGCATCGGTGATCGGTGTGGTCTTGACTGCACGAACCGGCGGGTCGACCTGATTTGCGTTTGCGGCGTTCACCTCAGCCATCTTGGCGGTGGTCTGGGCCGGCTGGGCTGCAGGCGCTGCTCCGACAGGCGGAATGGCGGCGGATGCAACCTGATTGCCGTTCTGATTGCCGGCGCTGGCCGGGAAGCTTGCAGCAGACGGCGTCGCGGCCGGCAGGGCTGCAGGCGTTGTCGATGCGACTTCCTTTGCCGGCGCGGATTGCTCGGCAGGTGCCGGCTCTTCGCGGGCAACGAGCGTGCCGTCCGGCTTGACGATCATCGTGCGGACCTTGCGTGGCGAAACGGATGGCGTCCCATTGTCATCGGCAGAGGAGGCATCCGCAGACGCGTTGTGGTCCGGCAGCAGGCGCGGATCCTGCGTCTCGCCGACGGCAGTCGGCAGGACCGAATCGCCCGTACCCTCGTCGTCATCGGGCGAAACTTCAGGCGTCAGCGTGCGCTGGACGACATCGACTGGCTGTTCGTCGGAGGAGACCAGAGCCTTCTGTTTCGGCTCTTCGGCAGCACCTGCAACACGGTCATAGACCGCCTTGTCCTGATTCGGCACGGTCTTGCCGCCCGGATTTTCCGGAACGACCTTCACAGGCTCCTTGTCAGCAGCGATGACCCGCGGCTCGCCGGAGCTGACGATGCTAAGGCCAGAGCCATTGGACACCCAGCTGTAGATGCCGTAAGCGCCGCCAGCAAAAACGACCAGCATGGCCGCTGCGGCCAGAAGGCGGCGCATGGAGCGGGCGCGATTGAAATCCGCGGCCTGGCTTGCGGATTGGATATGGACTTCGGAAACGCTCTCGCGGCGCTCGACGGGCTCACGCACGCTGCGGCGGAAATCCTCTTCCAGCGCGCGTTCGAAATCATCAAGACCGTCGGCGAACACAGTGCTTGCCGGCTTGGCTGCAGCTGCTGCCGTTGCGGCAGCGGCCGGAGGCGCCCAGGCGGGTGCAGCCTGCGGCTTCTCCTGCCGCTTGGCGGGCTCGAAGAAGCTTGCAATCTCGGCATCGAGATCGAAATCGAAGTCGGCGGTTTTGGCGACCGGTTCCGGATGCTCGACCGGCGGCAGCGTCGGGACATGCATGTCCTCGACCGTCTCGGGACGATCCTCCGGGTCGGAGATCATCGAGGGATCGAAAGGCAGATCGTCGGTGGGTTCGCTTGCGGGCACCGGCCTGCTGTAGCTCACCGGAACTGGCTGCGGCTCAGGCACGAAAACCGGTGCGGGTTGCGGCTGAGGACGCGGCGCAGGCTGTGCCGCGACCACCGGAGCTGCACGTACCGGCTCGGGCTTCGGCTGCGGAGCCTGTGGTTCGGAAAAATCGAGATCGGCGAGCTCAAGCTCTATGCCGGCAAGATCCAGCTCGAAATCATGGCCGGCAAAAGGATCTTCGGTGTCCAGTTCCGGCTGGCGTGCGACGACCGGCGCGGGTGCGATAGGCGTCGAAATCGGCTCCACCGGCTCCCGAACGACCGGTTTCGGTGCTTCGGGCTGGCGAAGTACAGGCGTCGCACGGCTCATCGGCACGGGCGCGATCACTGTCGGTTGCGCAGGTGCACGAGCAACGGGCGCTTCGAAGACGGGGGCTTGGAAGACAGGTGCTTCGAAGACGGGAGCGTCAAACGTGGGCGCCTGGAAAACAGGCGCGGCAGGAGCCGGGACCGGCGACAGCTCGGCAACGGGTTCAGGTGCCGCGGCAACAGGTTCTGATGCGACGGAGCCAGCAGCGCGCTGCGGCACCGGATAACGGGAGACATCCGCCAGGAGATCGTCGAGATCGAAGGCATCCGAATCGAAACTTTCCGGCAGCGCTTCCGTCAGCGCCGCGTCGGCATGAACATCGCCTTCGGCCGTAGCGGCGATCAGGTCAAAACCGGCATTGTCAGGCTCGGCCGGCTCTTCGAAGGCAGCAGCCTCTTCGAACCTTGCGACAGGCTCTTCAGGAAGGGCAACTTCTTCGTGGCGGTCGATCTCGGCCGGGAAACCGAAGGAGGCCGCAACCGGCTCGAAATCTGCCGCTTCAACCATGGCGACCGGCAGAGGCTCGTCAGCCACTTGAGGCGCAACCACTTCGGGTTCGACAAGCACTTCCGGCTCAGCAACAAATTCCGGCTCGGCAGTGAAGGCTTCGACGGGAGCCTGAGCCGGCTCAAGAACGGATGAATCGACGACTGGTGCCTCGACGACCGGCTCGGAAAGAACCGGCTCTTCGCGACGTGGGGCGTGAAAATTGGCGAGCGGCAGACGGATGCTGGCGGCCGACCATTGCGGCGCCTTGGCCGGCGGTTGAACGACCGGAGCAGCAGGAAGAGCGTTGCCGATCGAAAGCTCAAGTTCTTCGATCAGATCGCGGGCGCCACCATAGGCCGTGAAGGTGACCGGCGGCTCCGGGGGAACGGCGACAGGCTTCGAAGGCGCGGGAGCCCAGTCGGTGGCGACGGGTGCTTCCCATTCGGCTGCAACCGGCTCGGGCGCCTCCACTTCGGGGGCCACAGCAACGCTCTCTGGAAATTCAGGCTCAACGGCAGGCGTCTCGAAACCGGACATAACCGAGGGGGCGAGCTCTTCGCCAATCGAAGGCACATCTTCCTGGACCGGCTCGACATAATCGTAAGTCTCAGCTGCCTGAGCGATCGGCTCCGTCGGATGATCGAGATCGGCCAAAGGACGTGGCGCATCATAGCGCTCGAACTCACGGAGAAGCTCGTCCTCGAGATTGAGAGCCGGCTCCTGCCGTGTGGGTTCGCTTACGGTATTGGCCGCGACACGAGGTTCAAAGCCAACAATACGAGCGAGTTCTGCCAACGGATCGCCGTCGGCAAACATATCGTCTTTACCACGCGTGTCATACGCAAGTCGTTTATCAGCCATGCCCATCCCACTCAAAAACGCAAACACTCAAATGCCAGCGCATTGTGGGGAAATGGTGACGTTATCGCATTTCGTCCGGTGCGGCAGTGCCTGTAATGGCAAGTCCCGACTTCAAAACCGACGCGACGGCGTACACCAGCCCAAGTCTGGCAATACTTGATTCTCGGTTCTTATCGTTAACAAATCGTAATTCCGTCTGATCTTTACCTTTGTTCCAGTGGGCGTGGAAGGCGCTGGCAAGATCATAGAGGTAAAAAGCGATGCGATGCGGCTCCTGAGACTGGGCTGCACTTTCGACGATACGCGGGAATTCTGCAGCCTTGGCAATCAGCTGCAATTCGGTGGAATCCGTAATGCCTGCAACGGATTGCGCCAAAAGCTCGGGTGTCGGGGCGAGATCAGGGAAGGCTTCCCTCGCCTGCCGGAAGACGGACATGCAGCGGGCATGCGCATACTGCACGTAAAAAACCGGATTATCTTTGGATTGCTCCGTTACTTTGGCAAAATCGAAGTCCAACGGCTCCGAATTCTTGCGGTAAAGCATCATGAAGCGAACCGAATCACGTCCGACTTCTTCAACGACATCGCGCAATGTGACAAAATCGCCCGAACGCTTCGACATCTTAACCGGCTCACCATCGCGGTAGAGCTTGACGAGCTGGCAGAGCAGCACCGTCAGCTTCGCCTTACCGTCGGAGACGCCACGCGCAACCGCCTCGAGGCGCTTGACGTAGCCGCCATGGTCGGCGCCGAGCACATAGATCATCTCATCGAAGCCGCGGTCGAACTTGTTCTTGAAGTAGGCGACGTCGGCAGCGAAATAGGTATAGGAGCCGTCCGACTTGATCAGAGCACGATCGATATCGTCGCCGACTTCGGTCGAGCGGAAAAGCGTCTGCTCGCGGTCTTCCCAATCTTCGGGAAGCTGGCCCTTCGGCGGCGGCAGCGTGCCCTTGTAGACATAGCCCTTGAAGGTCAGGTCGTTGATGGCGGTGCGGATTGCTGCCGCGCCATTGGCATGCAGCGTGCGCTCCGAGAAGAAGATGTCATGATGGACGTTGAGCGCAGCCAGATCCTCGCGGATCATCACCATCATCATCTCGATGGCGCGATCCTTGACGATCGGCATCCATTGCTCTTCCGGCATGTTGTGCAAGCGCACGCCGTATTCGGCGGCGAGCGATTCTCCGACCGGGACCAGATAGTCACCGGGATAAAGGCCGGACGGGATCTCGCCGATCTTCTCGCCAAGCGCCTCGCGGTAGCGCAGGAAAACAGAACGAGCCAGCACATCGATCTGCGAGCCGGCGTCGTTGATGTAATATTCCTTGACGACGTCATAGCCGGCAAAGGCAAGCAGATTTGCGAGCGCATCACCGACGACGGCGCCACGGCAATGGCCGACATGCATCGGGCCGGTCGGATTGGCCGAGACATATTCGACGTTGACCTTCTTGCCCTGCCCCAGTCCGGAGCGGCCGTAGCCTGTGCCCGACTGGATCATCGAGGCAAGCAGGCGCTGCCAGTAGCCAACGGACAGCCTGATATTGATGAAGCCCGGACCGGCGACCGAAACCTCGGCAACGTCGGTGTCTTCCTGCAGCTTGGCAATGATGATTTCGGCAAGCGCACGCGGATTGGTGCCGAGCGGCTTGGCGAGCACCATGGCGGCGTTGGTCGCGACATCGCCGTGGGTCGCATCACGCGGCGGCTCCACGGCAATGCGACCGAAATCGAGCTCGGATCGCTTTTCCTTGACCAGATCGAGCTGTTCAAGAGCGTTTTTAATCCTGGCTTCAAAATCGGTAAAAAGGTTCATCGCACTCTTCCATGCACAGGCTGTGCCAACAGGTTTGCCGGCGGCTGCCGGGCGCCCGCTGCCTATCGCAAATCCGGAGTGTGGTCAAACAATCGCCTGTGGGCACTGATGGCATAGGTATCCGTCATGCCGGCCAGATAGTCCCCGACATGGCGGGCTTTCGGCGCGTCGGAAAGACCGGCGATATGGTCGACCCAATAATGGCTCTGCATCTCCTTGGGATTGGCCATATAGGCACCGAAGAGATCCTTGACGATCTGAGCGGCACCGGCACGGATGCGCATGATATCGGCGTTCCGGTAGATGCGCTTGAAGAGCATCGCCTTGATCTGCCTGTCGGTCTCGGCCATCTCATCTGAAAAAGTTGCCATCACGTGATCCGCATTGCGGATATCGTCGGCGCTTTGCGGGTTGAGCTCTGTCAGGCGCTTCTGCGCTACGCCGATTACGTCCTCCACCATGCGTGTGATCTGGCGGCGCATGATTTCATGCGTGAAGCGGCTCGGCTCCAGATGCGGGTAGCGCTCCCTTACCTCGGCCATCAGCCCGGCAAGGAACGGGATTTCCTCCAGCATCTCGAAATTGAGATAACCCGAGCGCAGCCCGTCATCGATATCATGCGTATTGTAGGCAATATCGTCGGCGATCGCCGCCACCTGGGCTTCGAGGCTCGCGTAGGTCGCCAATTCCAGGTCGTGCAGTTCGCAATAGTCGAGAATCGGCTGCGGCACCGGCCCTCGCGTGCCGACACCATCGGCCGTCAGCAGCGGACCGTTGTGCTTGACGAGACCCTCCAGGCTTTCCCATGTCAGGTTGATGCCATCGAAATCGGCATATCGTCGCTCGAGTTTCGTCACGATGCGCAAAGACTGGGCATTGTGATCGAAGCCGCCATAGGGCAGCAATTCCTCGTGCAGCGCATCTTCTCCGGTATGACCAAAGGGCGTGTGTCCGAAGTCATGGACGAGCGCCACGCCCTCTGCGAGATCCTCGTCGACCTTGAGAGCGCGGGCAAGAGCGCGGGCGATCTGAGCCACCTCGATCGTATGCGTGAGGCGTGTTCGGTAGTGATCGCCATCCTGGGCGATGAAGACCTGCGTCTTGTGCTTCAGGCGGCGGAAGGCCGTCGTATGGACGATGCGATCGCGGTCACGCTGGAAATCGGACCGTGTCGGGCTGCCGCTCTCCGGATAGAGACGCCCGCGCGAATTCCATGGATCTGCCGCATAGACCGCCCGTTCGCCATAACCGAAACCCAATGCATGCCTGTCGAAGCTCATTCTTCACCGTCACTAACGCGTTGCGACCTTGCCCATTGACGCCGCTTTCCGCTCTTCATACCTATAGCTTACAGAAACGGCAAAGAGGCGCTTTGTCGACCGCTTCGCCAGATCCTGTCCTTTACGGAAGGATCATGATAAGTTTCTTTGATATCATGCGTTTGAATATCAAACGTCCAAATTAGATTCTCTCCGGATCTTGACCCCGGCAGGAGGAAAAATGACTGAAGCGAATGTAACCCTTTCCGATGCCGCGGCAAAGCGTATTGCCGCTATCGTCGGCAGCGATCCCGGCAAGAGCGCGTTGCGCGTCTCCGTCGAAGGGGGCGGCTGTTCCGGCTTTTCCTACAAATTCGATCTCGTGGACGGCGCGGCTGATGACGACATTCTCGTCGAGAAGAATGATGCCAAGGTATTGATTGACAGTCTCTCGCTCGTCTACATGGCCGGCTCCGAGATCGATTTCGTCGACAACCTGCTCGGCCAGTCCTTCCAGATCAAGAACCCGAATGCGGTGGCAAGCTGCGGCTGCGGCACCAGCTTCGCAATCTGATCCAAAACCGACTTTCCACGAATAACCGGCCGAAGATTTTCTTCCGGCCGGTTTCCTGTCTTGTCCGCCAACGTGGGAGCGCGATAAAAGAGCCGAAGCGAGTTAGCAGGATAAAGCCATGAAGATAGCGACCTGGAACATCAACGGCGTCAAGGCACGTATCGACAACCTGACGCAATGGCTGAAGGATTCCAGTCCAGACATCGTCTGCCTGCAGGAAATCAAAACAATCGACGAAGGCTTCCCGCGGCTCGAAATCGAAGCGCTCGGCTATCATGTGGAAACACATGGGCAGAAGGGTTTCAACGGCGTTGCCATTCTTTCCAAGAGCACGCCTTCCGAAGTCAATCGCGGCCTGTCGGGCGATCCGCTCGACGAGCAAGCAAGATTCCTCGAAGCGGTCTTCTCGCTTCCCGGCAACAAGGTGGCACGTGTCTGCTGCCTATACCTGCCCAATGGCAATCCGCCGGAAACCGAAAAATATCCCTATAAACTCGCCTGGATGGAACGCCTGCAGAAGTTCGCGGCCGAGCGTCTGGAGTATGAGGAAATTTTCATTCTGGCCGGGGATTACAATGTCATTCCCGAACCGCACGATTGCTTCGACCCGAAGGTCTGGGAAAGCGATGCACTCTTCCTGCCGCAGACGCGCCAAGCCTTCCGCCGGCTGGAAAATCTCGGTCTCGTCGATGCCGTACGTTCGGCAACCGACGCGACGGCGCTCTATTCCTTCTGGGACTACCAGGCCGGCGCCTGGCCCAAGAACAACGGCATTCGCATCGACCATCTCATGCTGTCACCGGAAGCTGCCGACTGCATGGTGTCAGCGGCGATCGAAAAGCATGTGCGCGCCTGGGAAAAGCCGTCCGACCACGTGCCCGTGGTGGCTTACTTCGATTTCGCTGCCTGAGATCTAAGGCATTTCCGTTTTCCGCGATTCCGGAACGCAAAACCGCTACGCACTTTTGCTGGAATTGCTCGAAAAACTCAGTCGTCCGAGCCTGTCGCAATCGAGTGCGACAGGGAGACTGCCGTGCGCCGATCCGCTTCGCTGGCAACCGAGAAGGCATCTTCCTGGAGCGACTGCATCCAGCTGCAATCCTTCGGCTTGCAGCGATCGAGAGCCGCAGTCATCAGTGCGAGGCCGCGGGCGGACTGGCCTTCATCGAAGAGGATATTGCCGAACACTGCCATGGCGCCGGGATGGCCGCTCTTGCGGGCCTGATTGAGCCATTTCTTGGCCTGATTGATATTGGCGCTGCCGCCCTCGCCTGCAAGCATCATCTGCGCAAGCTGGAACTGCGCCTCGGGAACACCGAAGGTGGAGGCGACCTGGAAATAGAGCTGGCGCGCCTGGTTGAGATCGATCTTCACCGGGCTGCCGGCAATGCCGTGCTTGTAATAGTTGGCGAGCGACAGCAGCGCATTGATGAAGAAGCCGGTATCCTCCGAGCCGGGCTCGACGCCCTGCTGCGCAATCTCGCTGTAGATCTTGAAGGCTTCGAAATCATCCTGCGCCACGCCGTCGCCGTCAGCATACATGTTGGCGAGTGCCCAGCGCGAACCGGTGTGGCCTTTTTCGGCGGCGTATTTATAGGCTTCTACCGCCTCTTCCTTCTGACCGTTCTTGTATGCCTTGAAACCGAATTTGAAGAGATCGAAGGGTCCCGATTCTTTCGTGACGCCCGTTTTGATGTCGAATGCCAGGACCGGACAGGCCAAAGCCAGGGAAACGGCCATCGACATGCTGAGCAGCATGAATTTGAACAATCTGAACTCGGACGTTACCATCTTTACCGGTTTCTTTCGTTCATCACAGACGCCTGGCGGCGGCTTTTTTTGCCGTTCTGCCCGCGTGGATGCATTCCTTCCAGGCGAGCGATCCCGCGGCGGGCTCCAGGGCCCCTTTACCCGCGTCGCTTCCAGCCCCATGCCCCTCTTTCAAAACCAGCACATCCTTGCGAACCACCCGGCTCCCGGCACGGCCCGCATATGATGCCTCAGGTACTCCCTTTGCGGTCCAGGTTTCCGCCCGTCCGCCTTTATCGTCTTCGTAAACAGCAAATGTGACCAAACCGGTATCGCTACCGTGCCGGGAGGACGAAGCGTCATGCCGGGGGACTGAAAATGATCGAAGCGAGCAAATCTGCAACACTACCGAAGGGGCGGATTTCTGGCCGGAAATGCCTTTGGCGAAAAGCAAAGCGGCCGTTGCCGCTGGCTTCTCGCCCCTGCTGTCGCGATGTCTGGCGTTGCCGGAAAAAATTCGACCCATGCTACTGCTTACGCACACCCTACGCTTGTCATCTCCTCGCCCGCTAATAGCGCTGCGCCCTCTTTGTGGCGGGAAATGGACAAATTCGCCCTGCCGACACCATACGCGAACCATCGTAAAAAAGTGTTGCTGAATCGTCACAAAACGAGACGAGAAGATGGATGATTAATGGCGGCAAACAAAGAAGAACCCGGCATTGCCGGGCTCCTCAATTCTTCAAATCAGGGAATTAAAACTTGACCTTTAGGCTGGTCGACAATGCGGCAACAAGGTCGTTGCCAAAGGAATAGGAGACATCATCTCCAAAGGTGACGCCGTTCTGGGTGACCACGCCTGACGAACCGCTCGTCAGCAGGCCAACGGCACCGGCGACGCGCCACTCGATATGCTCGGTGGGCGTGAAGGCCGCGCCGACACCCAGCGTCCAGCTATCGGTCTGTGCCCCGTAGCCTTGGCTGGTGCCGCGGTCCCATGTCAGGCTGACTGCGCCCGCCCACTGATCGTTGAACTTGTGGCCGACACCGCCGGTAATCGTCCAGCCGTCACGATAGAGAAGATCGAGCGACGTGAGTTCCGTCCTGCCACCGGAGGTACAGGCGACCAGGCCCTTCGTCGATGTCGGGCAGAAAGGCACCGACTGCAGAACACTCCAGTTCGTCCACTTGACCGAACCGAAAGCGAGCCAATCCGGAGCGATGCCGCTCTGCAATTTCAGTTCGAGCGAATCCGGCGCCTCAGCGGAGCCGAAGACGGGCGTGACCTTTCCATAGGGAGAGGCGTTCAGAGGAGCAAAGGGCGCAGTAACCTGGGTAAGGTCCACCGTGCCGGTGAGGTTGTCGTACTTTACGCGGCTGTTATAGACGAGGCTCGCGCGCATCGCATATTCCGGAATCTCGTAGGCAAGACCAGCGCGCCAGCCCCAGCCATTGTCCTCGAGATCGAGACGACCGACGCCGTCACCCGTACCGACCAGAAGCGGAACCGTCGAAACCAGCCGTTCCTTGAAGCCCTCGACTTCCTGGTAGAAGGCACCGCCGATGATACGAAGCTGTCCCGGCCCGACATCGAAACGATAGGAGCAAGTACCGCCATAATTGCGGGTTTTGATCTCCGTCTCGATATTGTTGTTGGCACCAGCCCAATTCAAACCGGGATTGGTATGCCCGCCAAACGGTTCGGAATAATCGACGAGGCAGTCGACCACATCGCCGAAGCCGCCCTTGAACCCAAAATAAGGGATGGCGTAATTCGCAGTATCGTCAGCGGTGTTCGGACGGTTGTTCAGATTGCCGCCGCCTGGAGATACAGAAGTATCCGTGTCGCGAACATTCTTCAGCTTACGTTGCGGGGTAACATAGATGATGCCCGACTGGAACGAGAAGGGTGACGTATCGAACAGCTGATCGATATTGTAGCCACCGCGCTCCAGGCCGCCCGCGAAGGACGGCGAAGCCAGTGCCGAAAATGCAATGAGCGATGTTACGCCCCTGGAAAACATACGCGCTGCCATTGTGTCTCCCCCACTCAAGCAATTGATGTAACTACACTGTGCTAGTGAACTTAATAAATCGCAACGAAGCGCGCCGCTGCGACGCGAAGTTGCGTTATGGCTAATTTACGTAACTAATTGACGGGCACGTCAAAAAATCAGATAGATAAAATTCTATTCTTCTATCTATTGGCTTTAAGGAACCCGTTAGATTTTTATTCCACAAAAGGCGCTATCTGTATCAAACCGACAACAGTGGCAGTTTTCGCACGCAGCATCGCCCAAACGGGTGATATCCACAGGTGGAAACCGAAAAAGAACGTGATTTCCGTCGAATCGTCATACTTTTTAATGCAAAAGGCGCGCTCCGATGGAACGCGCCTCCAGAAAAAATATACTCGTTAACCGCGATTATCCCGCTTCGCTAACTCGCGCTAGAGCAGTCCTCAAACTCGCGATCTGGCTTGTCAGCTCTTCATGACGCTCACGCTCGGCTTCCACCACTTCCGGGTTGGCATTGGCCACGAACTTCTCATTCGACAGCTTGCCGTCGATGCGCGCAACTTCGCCTTCGGCCTTGGCAATCGCCTTTTCGAGGCGGCTCTTTTCCGCCGTGAGATCGATCAGCTTGCCAAGCGGCAGGCAGACAGTCGCTTCCGCGACGACGATCTGTGCGGCACCTTTCGGGGCAGATTCGGCAAGCGAAATCGCCTCGACACGCGCCAGGCGCTTGATGGCCGCGTCGTGACGGAACAGCCGTTCACGCGTGAGGCTGTTGGCACCGACGACGACGAGCGGCGCGGTCGCCGACGGCGGCACGTTCATTTCCGAGCGGACCGAACGGATGCCGGAAACGAGGTCGATCAGCCAATTGATCTCATCGGCGGCAGCATTGTCGGTGTAAGACGGCGACGGCCATTCGGCGTGGCAGAGCAATCCGTCACGTTCCTGGCCCTCACCCGCAGTATGCGCCCACAACTCTTCGGTCATGAAGGGCATGAAGGGATGCAACAGCTTGTAGATCTCTTCCAGAACATAGGCGCTGCAGGCCTGGGCTTCAGCCTTCGCGGCCGCGTCCTCTCCGCCGAAGACCGGCTTCAGAAGTTCGAGATACCAGTCGCAGAACTGATTCCAGACAAAACGGTAGAGCGCGCCGGCGGCATCGTTGAAACGGTAGGCTTCAAGCGCGTCCGTTACGTCACGTTCCGCACGGGCAAGCTCGGTCAGGATCCAGCGATTGATGGTGAGTTCGGCTGCTTCCGGCACGAAATGCGGATCGCTCTTGGCACCGTTCATTTCGGCAAAGCGCGTGGCGTTCCAGAGCTTGGTGCCGAAATTGCGGTAACCGGCGATGCGCGCCGGGTCGAGCTTCACGTCGCGGCCCTGGGCCGCCATGATCGCCAGCGTGAAACGCAGCGCGTCCGCACCATATTCGTCGATCAGTTCGAGCGGGTCGATGACGTTGCCCTTGGACTTCGACATCTTCTGCCCGTTCTTGTCGCGCACGAGAGCGTGAATATAGACGGTGTGGAACGGTTCGACGGGGTTATCGTCCTCGTCCTTCATGAAATGCAGGCCCATCTGCATCATGCGAACAACCCAGAACGGGATGATGTCGAAACCGGTAACAAGAACGCTCGTCGGGTAATATCGCTCCAGTTCGGGTGTCTTGTCCGGCCATCCAAGCGTCGAGAACGGCCAGAGTGCCGAGGAGAACCAGGTGTCGAGCACGTCTTCATCGCGTGTCAGAATCTCACCCGGCCGGAAATTCTCGAGCAGGTCCTCGACATAGGCCTTCATCGGCCCTTCATGCGACAAATAGTGCTGGATGGCGGCCTGCAGCGCCTCTTCTTCGGTCTTTTCGACGAAAACCTGACCATCCGGACCGTACCAGGCCGGAATCTGGTGACCCCACCAGAGCTGACGGGAGATGCACCATGGCTGGATATTCTCGATCCATTGGAAATAGGTGTTTTCCCAGTTCTTGGGAACGAACTTTGTCCGGCCTTCGCGAACGGAAGCAATGGCGGGCTTGGCAAGGGTCTTGTTGTCGACCCACCATTGCTCGGTCAGACGCGGCTCGATCGGCACGCCACCGCGATCGCCATGCGGAACCATATGCTTGTGCGGCTCGATCTTGTCGAGCAGGCCTGCTTCCTCGAAAATCTCGACAATGATCTTCCGTGCGACGAAGCGATCCTGGCCTTCCAGCCGGTCCCACGCGCCATGCAAGGCGGCCGGATGATCGAGACCTTCCAGAAAGTCCTCGTTTTCCTTGATGGTCACCGAAGCATCGACGTTGAGGACATTGATGGCGCGCAGGCCAGCACGCCTGCCGACATCAAAGTCGTTGAAATCATGCGCGGGTGTGATCTTGACCGCGCCCGTGCCGGCTGTCGGATCGGCATAGTCGTCGGCAACAATCGGAATCCTGCGGCCAACGATCGGGAGGATGACGTGTTTGCCGACTATCGACTTGTAGCGCTCGTCCTTGGGATTGACCGCAACGCCGGTATCGCCAAGCATCGTCTCCGGCCGCGTCGTCGCAACCACGAGGTAGTCACGCGTTTCGAACTCGGTGGGCTTGCCCTCCTCGTCGAAAGCGATCGGGTACTGATAGGTGACGCCCTCTTCCAGCGGATAGCGCAGATGCCAGAGATTGCCTTTGAGCTCGATCTGCTCGACTTCCATGTCGGAGATCGCGGTCAGCAACTTCGGATCCCAGTTGACGAGGCGCTTGTCCTTGTAAATCAGGCCTTCCTTGTAGAGCGTGACGAAGACTTCGAGGACAGCCTGGGACAGGCCCTCGTCCATGGTGAAGCGCTCACGCGACCAGTCGCACGAAGCGCCGAGACGCTTCAACTGATTGAAAATCAGGCCGCCCGATTCAGCCTTCCATTCCCAAATCTTTTCGATGAAGGCATCGCGGCCCATGTCGCGGCGGCCGGGAAGCTGCTGTTCCATCAGCTTGCGCTCGACAACCATCTGCGTGGCGATGCCGGCATGGTCCATGCCCGGCTGCCAGAGAACATCCTTGCCGCGCATGCGCTCGAACCGCACCAGGACGTCCTGCAGCGTATTGTTGAGCGCGTGGCCCATGTGCAGCGAGCCCGTGACATTCGGCGGCGGGATGACAATGGTGAAGCTTTCCGCATTCGGCTTTGCGTTCACACCGGCGCGGAAGGCATCCGCCTCATCCCATTTCGCGGCGATTTTCGGTTCGACGGCAGCGGAATCGTAGGTCTTTTCGAGCATTTTCTGACCAATTCGAGGTTCGAGGATGGGCGTTTTGTAAATAGGATGGCTACGGCCAAGTCAATAAAAAAGCCGCCCCGGAGACCGGAGCGGCTCTTGTCTGGAAAAAGCGTTTCCGGTCAGCGGCGCGGGCCGCGCGCCACGCGTTCGATTTCTTCGCGGACGAGACGTTCGACCAGCGTCGGCAGATTGTCATCAAGCCATTCGCGCAGCATCGGCCGCAGCATGTCTTCGGCAATCTCATCCAGCGAGCGGCGCTCGGCTGCACCATCGATGGCAGCGGCAAGCTCTTCGAAGGAACGGGCAACCTGCAGGCCGGTGTTCTGCGACAGAAGTGACGGCTGTACTTCTTCCGTAACGCTGGCAGGCGCGACGTCGGCAGGCTGGTATGCCACCGGCTCGATACGCTGCTCGACCGCGGGAAGCGCAGGCGCCTCCTCGACGAGCGCAGGCCGCAGAACCTCGGGCAGACGCTGCTCGGCAAAAACGGGCGCCGGCTCTGGTGCATACTGGGCAGCAGGAGCAATCGGGGCAACGAGGGGCGCCGGCTCGGCCGGGCGTGGAGCGGCTGCTGCGCGCGGCGCTTCATAAGCCGGCTGCGGATCGAATTGCGGCTGCGGATCGCGGAATACCTGGGGCATGTCACGAAGAGCCTGTCCGGCCTGGACGGCGCTGCGCTCGGAAGCGGCACGGACGCGGGCTGCAACATCGGCTAGCGACATGGCGCGGGCCGGCACTTCCGGCTCGGGCGCCGTGCCGGCAGAATTTGCGGCGACGAAACGCGGATCGGAACGCAGCGCAGGCGGCTCGGGGAATTCGACGCCGGCATAGGTTTCGTCGACCGTCAGATGGATTTCGGAGTCGTTTTCCTCTTCTGCGCCGTATACGGGAGGAAGAGAGGTTGAAATCGCCTTTCCGGCGCCCGGCTCATTGCTTTCGATAATCTGACGAATGGAGGCCAGGATCTCTTCCATGGACGGTTCACGCACTACACCTGGCTGAGCCATATCTATCCCCGTTATCCCTTAAACAACGACCGGATGGCGTGGAGCATGCATCCGAATCACCATGACCTTAGAATACCCCAAAGGGGAAAAAAATCATCGCGAATCAAACAAATGCAGCCATGCACAGTTTTGTTACCCCAGTGTAAGCGAAGTCTGTGAGGGCTTTTAAGACAGCCGAAACGAAAACGGGCGCCGATGGCGCCCGCTCCATAAAAACCGCGCCAGAAACGCCTTAGAATACGAATTCCCGAGCCTTGGTGAAACCGGGCAGCGGCTTGACCGAAGCATTGAAGAAGACGTTTTCGGAAACCGCACCACGCTCGCTGACAAAGACCTTCGCGCGGGCTGCATTGCCGTAACCCTGCACGACAACGAGACGGCCGCCATCCTGCAGCTGGCCGAGAAGTGCGGCAGGAACTTCTTCTACGGAACCGTTGATGAAGATCAGATCGTAGAGTGCGCCGGCAGCATTGCCCTTTTCAAGCGCGCCAGTCACCACCTGCACATTTGCATAACCGGCGAGATTTGCCTTGGCTTCAGCAGCAAGGGTCTCGTCCGATTCGAGCGCCACGACGGAGCCTGCGATCAGCGACAGCAGTGCGGAAGTGTAGCCCGTGCCCGCGCCGACTTCCAGAACGGCATCATCCTTGGTGACGGCGGCGAGCTGCAGCAGTTTGGCGAGTGGCGACGCCTCCATGAGGAAGCGGCCTGGATTGCCGGCAGTTGCCGGAGCAATTTCGATGTCGTTATCGATATAGGCCAGCACCTTCGCCTTTTCCGGCACGAATGCTTCGCGCGGGACGGTGAGGAAGGCCGTCAGCACCGAATGCGAGGTAACGTCCGTGGTGCGGACCTGGTTGTCGACCATCTTTACGCGTGCTGCTTCGAAATCCATCATATCCTCTCGCCGATGAAATCGGTTCTGTCCTCCGTCTCTTAATCTCCGGCACGAATGCTTTCAAGGCTTGCCGGAGGCCCGTTTGAAGAATCCCGCAGGCCCTTCCCCGCATGCAACAGGTGAAAGACGAAAGCTGCAACTTCCGCGTGGAGTAAATTACGAATTCATGATATTGTTCTAACCGGAGGAAAATGAGGAGGAGCAGGCCATGTCTGCCATTCTGGAATATTTCACGCTGTTCGACTTTTTCATCGTCGCAGCGCTCGTCGGCATATTCTGCTGCGGGATGCTGGACCACGAGACGAACTGACAGATCGCCCTGCCGGCGAAAATCTTCCAACTGCCCGCTGGCGTACCGGAAGAATGGATTTCCGTGTCCATTCGGATCAAGCCGGCACAGTTGATTGCGCAATTAACTCTATATCAACCATATTGTTGCGCAGGTCACAGCTTTCGCTAGGTTGGCGGCATGCAAACATTCGCCATTCAATCATCGGATATCGAGACACTCCACTACAATCCGGAGGCTCGACTGCTGCTCGTGAAATTCAAAAGCGGCGCGATCTGCAATTTCACGCGTATTTCGGCGCAGGGGCTGCGGCGACTGCTCGGCCCCGATGTGCAGATAGAGAACGACACTGCAGCAGACGATGCCAGCTATCTGGCTGGCCTGCGCAGCGGTGGGTTGCGGGCGCTTTACTGCCTCACCGGGATCACGCCAGCCCAATTCGATTTCGCGAAGGTTCCCGGCATCTGGTGACGCGAGACTGCTGAATTGGTGCCGCGCCTCATTTCCGAGGCGGATCGATTTCTATGTCGGTGGAATTTTTGGAGGCCTCGCCCGGAATTGAACCGGGGTACAAGGATTTGCAGTCGCCTCTTGGTTATTGAAAAGCCTGCATCAAATTGTCTAAAAGGCTGACCCGTCGCGCACAGGATCGTTAGTTTTTTCCTGTCATTGTCTAAGCGTTCTTGGGCTGTTCTCTACCCTCGACCGAGGCCGCGCGTCATGACCCCCTTGAACGAAATCCCCCTGCTCAACAACATAGTGGTGCACTGGCGGCTCATCGACGATGCATGGGAGATCGCCGCCTACCGCACATCAGGCGGCGGGGGAATGCTGAATTCTATAACGGGAGAGCCCATACGAAGGACATCGCAGGGAGGGCCGGGAACGGAAGAGTTCGGCCAGGCGCTGGGGATGGTCGTGATGATCGCCTGCACCAGGATACAGAGCGACAGGATTAACGGATCGAGGCGCTAGGCTGTGGAACGTCACGAGGAAGTCAGGAACGCCGTCGCTGATCTAATCAGAGAGCTAGGCAAGCAGGTCGGCGAGGAGTTCAGCATGTACGCGATCGGGGTGCCCCTCATCGAGAAGGGCTTCGATCAGGACGAGGTGGCGGGAGCCATCGAACAGCTGGTGCGCGATAAAGTCGTCGAGATCGTAAAGGGCACCAACGGCCTGCGGCTTTTGCGGCCGCTTTAAACGAATCGGAGGGGGAGAGGATGTTTCGCCGTTACGAGCCGCACTTCTGGATCATGGTGGCTCTGCTGGTGGGGTACGGCTTATATGGGCTGGGGAAACTGATCGCGGGAATGTTCGGCTAGGTCAGAAATGTCGTGATGCTGATCCCCGAGATCAGGCCGGCGATAAAGAGCGCGATACCGAACCGCAGCAGGCTCGCATTCGCCACCCGGCCATTGTCGACGTCGGGCGCCATGGAGACCAGCGCAGCCGAGATCATCAGCATCCAGGAGATGAATGGCGAGACCGGCGAGTTTACCATGTCGTCAGGCCGACCGTAGATGTCGAGCGCGATAGCCCAGATCCTCTGGCCGAACAGAATGACGAAGGTCATGTAAACGCCGACGATCAGGAAGTGGTAGCCCTGCCGACCGTCTCGGAGCGCATAGAAGGCGTCTCTGGTATAACGGACCAGGACCGCGAAGACCGCTCCCAATGCAAGGCTATAGGAGACCTTCGTAAGCTGATCGGGCTCGAGTAAGCTGTAGAGACCCCAGAACGATAAAACAGCACCCAAGACACCCCACGCCGCAAGGCTCTTTTTGAACCGCCTCATCTGCCCTGCCCTTCTCTCATGCTTTTTATGGCCTGCTCTGCAATCTCTTGCACTCTGTGCCGCCTGCGTTCGAACGTGATGGTGGCTTGCGCCAATTCCGCCCGTAGCTCTCGATGCTCTTGTTCGATCTGCTTGATCTGATCGTCCTTCGGCCTTCTGCTCAACCAGGCGGGCAGCGTCATCCCATCCTCCTGTCGATGTTGCGCATCAGCAGCGGAAGAACCGTATCCATTGTTTGCGTCAGCTTCTGAACCAGAGGGAGGATTGTCTTGAGCGTCTCGACATTGGCCGCCTGCGCTTCCTTGAGTTGCTCGTCGAACTCTTCGCGGTCCTTCGACCGCCCCCGGCGCTCGTAGATGTAGAGGCCGGTCATGATGAGGGCGAGGACACCGATCGGCCCCTGAGAGATGAGATATGTGCCGAGCTCGCTGCCCACTTGTTCCATGCTATGCCACCTGTCCCGCCGCCATGCCTTCACCGCTTGGTGCTGACCCCCGAATTGTAATCGTCCTCGTATGCCTTGCAGTCGTCAGCCAGCCGGTCGCGATTGTCTGCGGCAATTTCCCAGCGCTGGCGGAACACCACCCACGGCTCGTTTCTGAGCTTCACCCGCTCCATGTGCATCGTGCAGGCATCAGGAAGCACGAGACGCGGCCTGGCAGCCATAGCCTGCCCTTTGACCTCAGCCGCCTTCTCCGCGCGCTGTTCGAGCGTCTGACAGCCCTTGGCGCTCATCAACAGGAGAGCGACAGGCAAGAGAATCAGTGCGCGCCTATCCATCTGCGGTCCTCCTCGTTCGGCCGGGAGAGCTTGTCGTTCAGCTTCGCCTCGGCTTCCAGCGTCTCTAATCGAGCGTCTGCCGCCTGTTTCGCCCGCAGCGTTTCGTCAGCACGCGTTCTGGCGTTGGCGGCTGCTCGGTTCGCCTCAGACAACATGCGCTCTGTCGCGGCTAACTGAGCCGAAAGCGCGTCCCGTTCGAACGTCGTCACCATATCGGCTGTCGCCAGCTTCACTTGCTGGGCCGCATAGGTGTGGACGCGGCCGGCGGCGAGATCGCCGATTATCGGGATGTTCGGCAGGAAGGGGATCCGGGAAGCTCCGGGAATGCCTTCCTCATAAAGAAGCAGTCCGATGACGAGGACGCCGCCGATACCGATGAGACGCGCGATAGCGCCAAGGATTGCAAGCATCAGCGGCTCCCGGTGTCATTGGTGTTGAAGGGACGAGACGGCGGATCGTAGGGCTCGACAAGCGGCTCGCCGTCTACCGCTACCGGCGGCGAGGCATACGGAAGCCCCGTGCGGGTCGCGAGGATCGCGGCAATATCCTGGGCCGTCGCAAAACCGGTATAGAAAAACGCCAGCGAGATAATGAGAACGATCCAGCCCCACGCGATCGTCTGGTTGACGACGGTGTCAGGCGCGTTCTCCATGACCATCAGCCGCCAGCAGGCGAAGACGATCAATGGGAAGATGACCGCACGCCGCCATTGCCAGCCAGGCTCGCCGCTGCGCTTCGCCTCTCTCGGCTTCGGCATCAGGCCGCATCCTGCAGGGCGTCATAGAAGCGCTTGGCATAGCCGGCGATATCGTTGGCGCGATCGAGGCCGTTGATAATTTTGCGGGCGTTCACCCAGTCCGAGCTTTTCGGCGTGAAGTAATCCCCCAGCTTCTTGCCGGTGAAGAGCCCGCGCGCCATGCCTTCGAACATGATCCGGACGGCAACGTCATCCTGCATCGCCGCGTCTGGATTAACGACCAAGTCGACGCCGACGAGCTTGCTGAAGGTGGTGTAGTTTCGCCGGCCTGTCAGCTGGACGAGACCCCTGCCCGCAAACCTGACGCCATCGCCGGTCTGAGTGTTGCCGAGATCGGCGGCCACCTTCGGCCTCTGGCCTTTCGGGTCGTACATGCGGAAGAAATAATCCGTGCCGCCACGCTCGTGGATCGGCTGCATGGTCTGCCCGGTTTCGTGGAAGGCCGTTGCCAGCATGTAAGCCAGCCAGCGAGGATCGATGAAAGCCTTTCCGGCCTCGTCCAGCACTGCCTCCATGCCATTGACTTGCGACTGCGAGAGCGACCCGCCGAACAACGACGAGCGAACGCCCGCATAAAAATGCGCACGATTCATTGGTGATGTCTCCGATGTTGAAAGAAAGGCACGCCGATGCGCGCCAGTGGTGCGGTGAGCGTCTATTTGCTAATGGCGTCTGCAAATCCGACAAATGGAGCAGATATGAAGATCGATGCCCGGGTGACAACAGTCGACTTTGCTCGCGGGCTTATGGCGTGCGCCGTAATGATCTACCATCTACTCTACTGGGAAGGCATCGCAGACATCGAGCGTATAGGGTTCTATGCGGTCTACGGTTTTTTCGTTATCAGCGGGTTTTCACTGCACATTGCCTATACTGGCAAGCTCGGTAATTCCGCTCAATTGTGCAAGTTCGCAATTCGCCGGTATGCCCGGATCGCGCCTTTGTTTTATACAGCGCTATTTTTTTACTTGCTTCAAAACGGACTCCCTGACCGGTGGCCGCTCCTGCTTCTGGCAAACTTCTCACTGGGGTTGGGTTTTATGAACCCCGGCGACACATCTATTCTAGTTGGGGGATGGTCTATCGGTGTGGAGATAGTCTTTTATGTCTTCTTCCCGTTGGCCCTAATGTTGGCTGCGCAATCTGTTCGGCGAATAACTGCAATTGCGGCAGTGGCACTGGTAGCCCAGATAATCTTCGTGAATTACGTCCTCGCCGGCCTGAACAGCACAGGAGAAGGATGGGTGCGATATACCCAACCAGTATCCTTCGCTGGATATTTCGTGATGGGCATGTTTTTTGCAGAGCTTTATAGAGCACGACCGTACATGAAGGGTGCGCCCGTCATGCCGAAGCTAGCATTATACTGCCTCGTCCCTTTCGTTGTGATCCCGGCTTCTGAGCCATTGGATCTTCTGCGAGGATGGCGAGGCCTTATTCTGGCGGCATCAACAATTGGCCTCGTCGGCGCCGCGGCGTTTATTGAAGAGCCAACGGGTCGCTTGCGCCAAGTCGCAAAGAAGTTAGGAGACCTCTCCTATTCGATCTACCTACTTCACCCGCTCGTGTTCATTTTTATTCGCGATCACGGTGTCCCGACCTCAACAGTCAGGATAGTCGCGACAATTGTGGTCTCTCTAATCGCAGCTAATCTTCTACACCGGTTCATCGAGATGCCGTGCCGTAATTTGGGGCGGCGGATCACCTCGGGATGAGGGATGCCAGGTTGTCGGCAAAGCCTTCTTCGAAGAAGTGCCCACTCACGCCATCAGGAACAGCCGGAAACTGGCGCGCCTGAACAAGGGTGGCGAGAGCTTCCGGGGATCGCACCAGCACGACGCCTTCGCTGCCTAGGACGTCAATCACAGATTCATGTGTTTCCAGCGCTAGAATGCCTGTGGGTGTCCCAATGCCGAGGGACTCGTAGTGACACGTCGAGGAGATGCTCAGATGCATGTCAGAGAGTGCGATCAACTGGTGGGTCCCAACTTCCGACTGGCCAGAGACAATGTTGATGCGTCGGTCGTCACCGAATTTTTCCCGATAGAAGCTTTCATCTCCATTGTAGGCAGGATGCATCTTGAGGTTCAACTTTACGTCAGGGCCACATTTTTGAAGGAAGCCGGCAAGAAATTCCCCCAGCTCTTCCATCGCAACGCCCTGCGCGGTAATTGTGAGGACAGGTGAGCCACCTGGCTTCCATTCCCGTTCCCTGATACGTCGAGCATTATCGATGTAGGACGCACCAACGCACGCAATACGACCCTCTTTTTCGAGGAGCGTTCCGGACAGCGAAGCCTTAGAATGTTCGCCGTAAACCGCGAAAGTAGACGGGGCAAGCAAACCCATCCTCAGGTCTGGAGCGATGTCGTCCGGCAGGATGTTGGGGTGGATATTAGTGCAGACCCCATGCTGCACCTCGACAAATGGGATGCCCAACTGATCCGACGCATGCATCAAAGCGAACGCGCCGCTGTCGGCAGCGAGAACCGCTTTTGGTTTAATCCTCTTCAGCAACGCCTTATAGAGCCGCGTTCGCCACCAGAAGACATTAAACACTCTGGAAACACGCGCGGCATGGAATGCTACGAGACCCGTTTCCGATTGGAGTACACTGGCGATCCGTTCGAAGGCTGGGTGGCGACGATAGCGCGGAGCGACACGCCCTAGTATCGCACTCAAGGCGATGATGGATGTATCATCAAACACCGGCGGAACCTTAGCCATAGCGCGAATGTCATCATAACCAGGTACGTCCGACGACGATATTTTCGCGCCCGCATCCATGCGATCGAGAATGTCATCGAAATAAATATCTCGGTATTTGTCGCCATCAAAAACGCGGAGCGCTGAGTCGAAAGTTTTGCAGACATACGCGGCCGGACGGATGCCTCTGACTACCTGAAAAGCCCCGGTTCGCAGGCTCTTCAGAATGCTCGATCTCCCCACATTTTGACGCCGAGGAGCAAGGTTTTGTAGCCCTAACGAGACCTCGAAACGCACCAACTGCCAGGGGTTAACTCCGTCGACACGCAACCCGAGCAACCCATTCCGAGTCTCAACATCACGCACAAGGCGGGAGACCTCTGCCTCTGTCATTCGTTTGTGATCAAGCATGCGCCACCGGAAGTCGTTCATGTGTATTGTCTGCGCAGGAGGTGGACATGTTCTTTCACAAGTTGTAGGTGAGATGGGCTATCTAACCTGTCTAAGTGGAAACTTCTAGCGGCAACTGCAGAAACATGATTTTTCGTCTGATAGTCGCGGCAGCGTTGTTCTTTCCAGTTGTCGGATCGTTCCTATTAGAGCTCGGGGTCTGGGGGCAAGGAATTAATCAGTTCGGCAATCCGAACGGTGCAACATTAGCCATGATAGCTTTTGTCGCAATGTTCTTGGCGGTTATCGCATGGCTTGAGCGAACGAAGCTGTTGAGCCAGCTTGGAGCAGGCCGCGCAGTTTCAGCAGATTTAGATCTAACCCCTGTTCGCTGTGCGGTGCTTCTCGTCCCGATGGCCGGATACGTGCTGTTCGTGATCGGAGGCATTCATACGATACTGGATGGCGTGGGAGCTGGCAAATTCCGGGCCGAGCTCGGCAATGGCGGCGCGCTCGGATATTTGATCCTGAAGTTCTATGCCCCCGCGCTGTTCAGCGTGACCGCATTGTGCATGGCGACCACACGCCGCTTGTCACTGTTTTCAGTCGCAAGCCTAGTGCTTTTGGCCGTCATATCCATCTCTTTTGGTTACAAGAGCGCGATTATAATGGCGCTGCTCCCCACGGCAGTCCTGCTGTTTTGGAACTGCCGCTTGCGATCTGTCCTCTATTTGGGCGGAGCAGTGACAGTAGCAATTGTCGTCTCTTATTGGTTTATGAAGCCCGACGACCAGGTGAAGATCCCGCTTCTGGCTGCCATTGGGTACCGCGCATTTGTCCTGAACGCGGAAGGCGCCTGGAAAATATGGGATATCTACAGCAGTGGCGGAGATCTCCCGAGCTACCTAAACACTCTGCCAGCAGTTTTCGGTGACCGCGTATACTCGGCCCTGACGGGCATCACGCGATCCGATCCAGAAGCCTGGGTCATGTCGCATTTCAGTTTGATGGCAACGCACCTTTCTGGCTACAAGCCCGAATATCTCCTTGCAACGGGACACAACAACAGCGCGGGCGTGATGGCGGAAGGTATCATTGCCGGCGGGGTCGCCGGGATGTTGGCGTTTGCAGCTGTTGCCGCAGTGATCACGAACGCCCTCTACCACTTTATCGAGAACCGGCTGGAAGCTCAGGATTTCGCAGCAGCGTCGGTAGCGGCGTGCTATTTCGTCTACAGCCTGATCGCATGGATGATCGGCGGAGGCGTTGTCGAAATCATTCACCTCTCCATAATCGTAGGAACGTTGAGCAGTTTTGCATTGCTCAGGTGGACCACCGGATGGAGACCATCCTGGCGCCTTCAGGAGGCATCATGACCGATCAGACCGCTTCGCTATCATATTCGCCCACCACCCTGTGGGACTGGTATCGGCGCGGCGGCGACATTCTGGTCTACCTTGCAATTTCCCTGAGCATCGCAATCTTCGTCGGCCAAGAGAGGATGATCTCTCGGGGCGATTTGGCGTATTGGCTTCTCGTCGGCCCTGCCTTGCTCATGCCGTTGCTTCGCGTCCGGCAAACGATGGAGAACCTCCTGCTTGGGGTAGCGCGCCCCATCGCCGCATTCGGCATTCTCAGCGGGGTTTGGTTCCTCTTCCAACGCGACTTTGGCGCCATCCCCCCAATCTTCCTGATCGTTTGGGTGGCTGGTTGGGCCTGCCGCTCTGAAGCAAGGATAAGCGCGAGAACTCTATTCGCCTTAACGTTGGTCTTCTATCTTGCGGGCAGCGCATCCTTCCTCATGCAGCCGCCCTATGGAAATTTCCCTTGGTTGATGGAGCATTTAGCCCAACCCGAGGCCGCCGAAGGCAACAGCGATGTTGAACTTGCAGTGCCGGAACAAGAGCGTGCTGGATTGAACATCAACGCCTGGGGCATCCTGCCAAACCAGACGGCGGTAGCATTCCAGCCATGGCGGATATCCGTAACTCCAAACATCGCCACCTCGGGGATATTCTCCCTGATGGTTCTGCTGGTGCTCGTTCGCCGCTTCAGACCGAAGCCGATCGAGGCCCTGACCGCAGTCACCGCCATTTATTTCGCGATTCTATCTTTCGTTAGGGCGGTGTTCGTCAGCATAGCACTCTTTGCGGCCACACTAGGCATTATGGCCGTATTGCCCAATCGTCCTGGCTTGCGGGTCGCTGCAGCCATGTGCATGACTGTCGGCCTGACCCTGTTCGTGGCTTTCTCTCCGTTTCTGCTTTATGCCCTGCAGGATTGGAGCATCTTGTCTCGAATGTTCCTTCGCGGGCAGACTGGCATGTCCACAGCCGATATCTATCGGCAGATGTACCGCCCGTGGCTCTGGGGCGAGCACATGAAGCTATTCTGGAGCAGCCCCTATCTAATGGGATATGGCAGCGAGCTCGCCACCAGCGCCCTCAAAAACATCATTAACGCGGGCCAGATGCGATCGGATTCCGTTTCGTTCCTAACGCGGATGATCGCAACTTATGGCATCCCAGCTTTCGGGATCATCATCTTCCTTGTTGAGCGGTGCTATCGCCATGCAAAGGACAACGACATCTGGGCCGTGGCGGTCCTGTCAGTCATGATCTGGCTGATGATGAGCTGGGGCAGCATCTTCCACCCCAGCAACGGCATGTTCGCGCTTGCGTTTCTTCTTGTCGGAAAAGGATCAAGAGCATTGGATGGCGACGCGCGCGCCCAATGATCACCACTCTTCGATCTCCACTGCATAGTTGAGGGAAAATGAGAACGCCGATCCAAGCGCATTGGCATTGATCGGCGTGAGGCCGGGGTTCCCGCTGTTCTGCACACCGATCCTCAGGAATGCATCACCGCCGAGGCCAAGCAAACTGATGTCTGCCGCAAGGGCTGTCGACAGGATCATCCTGCCCGCGATGAAGCGAAAGCTGTTCCACTGGCTGTCGATATGGACGTTACCATCAGACCCGTTGTAGCCGATCGATACGCGAGCCTCTACTGCGGACGTGGAGCCGGCAGTAGCGTCGACAACGCCATAGAGAATGTTGCCAACGCGCCAAGATCTCGCCTTGACTAGAGACAGCGATCCGAACCCCGTCAACGTCGGCGTATAAGCGACTGGTGCTGAGACAAACGGGATGTCGGCCGGGATGCCGAGCAGCGTCCTGATCGCGGCAGCATCCGAGGCCGACAGCACCTGCCTCCCTATTGCGGTCGCATTCTGGATCCTGCCTTGGTCGAGCTTTGTGTTTGCCATGTCAATCTTCCTCAGCAGGCGTTCGGGGTTGAGAGGATCAAGTTGGCGACGACATCGTGTCCGAGAGGTCCGATGTGCTGCTCATCAACGAATAGGGCTGCGTAGGCCGGCGCAGACATGGACGCTTTGAGATCCATGAAACGCTCGTACACCGGCACGTAAATCACGCCAGACATCGCACCGACTTCCTGCTGAGCAGTCAGATAGGGACCAAACCCTGCGAGCATGCCAGCGTTCTGAGTGGCAGTGGCCGACGACAGCGTCACGGTGATGCCGGCTGCCTGGGCTTGGTTGACCATCCACGCCAGGTCGTCCTTCATGCTGGCTGCTGAATAGCCATCGAAGAAGTCGTTGATGCCAGTCATGATGTGAACGGCCTGAGGCTGACGGGCCACGACATCGGCCGTGAAGCGCGCGCGCATCTCCGATGCGTTTTCACCGGGCACGCCTTTATTGAGACCAAACGCCCACCTGCGCCCGTTCTGGACCTTCGTCCGGAACGAGTCCTTTTCGGTAACCCCAGGCCTGACTGCATAGGTGACGCTATCGCCCATCCAGACGAGGTCACGCCTTACACCGGCTGGATACATACCAGAAAGGCGCAGCGTGCCTGCAGCATCATAGGGGAGCGGGCCACCGCCTCCGTTGGCTCGGTTCTGAAACAGAATGTCTGTCCTGTTGGCGAGTTGTACCGCTTGGATGTCATCGCCTGTAAATGTGATCCCCTGGGCAGCGATGACCACAGGTGTATTGATGCCAGCTGAAATATACGGCAGCCCATCCACGTACATGTCGCCCGACCCGGTGCCTCCGGTCCAGACAAGTTCGAGGTTGAAGAACACCATCCCACTCACGAGACGGTAGGTGCCAGACTGGACGCTATAGGTTGCCGTTCCCGCGACAGTGCCGCCCTTGACAACCGGCATGATGCTGCCGAACTCCCCGAAGAGGCTGACGACACTCGGGCCGAGTTTTGAATACTCGACGGACTCGTCTTCAATCTGCTCGTTGCCGACGGCCCCCAGCTGGAGTTGATCTGTCCCGACCGTGCCATCGCTGGGTGCGCCGAGCTCTCGCACTTCCGTTTGGACAACGGCCTCCCATGGGATGCCGGCCCCCGGATCATCAACGAACGTGAAGGTGTTGCCGCTGATCGTGTAGACCGACGAGGTGTGGTCCTGGATAACGCCGCCGAGCTTGATATCGATGTTGTTGATGCTACCGATCGCCACCCCGACGTTGTACGGGCCGACGTTGGCCGGCGCTCCGGTACCTGTCGTGCCGCGCGCAGACGCTCTGTTATAGGTGACGGCGCTCTGTGCGACGAGTGCCCACTCCTTCGCAGACTTTGTGAGTGCACCACCAGGCAGCGTTCCTTCTGCCCACGCCTCCGCGAGAGCCGCCGCCGCTTCAGATGCAGCCTGTATCGCCGCGCTCGCAATGTCGCTGGCGAGGCGGAACTCTGAACCGGATTTGACGCCAAGAACCTGCATCCCAGCCGTGAAAGCTCCCGCCGGGATCTCATTGCCGCTGCTCGTCTTCATCGTCAGAACGGCGTTGCCATTGAACTGGACCGTCACGGGGCTTGCGTCGTTCGCCTCGGCGACGTCGAGAATGACCATCACTCCATCAACGATAGGGAGCGCCGATGTCGCCTTGATTGCGTTGGACGTTCCCTCGCCGCTGTCGGAAGCCGGGATGAAGGAGAAGGGCAGCGGCAGTGCATAGACGAACGAGCCCGTGCCAGGTGCACCCAGCTTTCGCCAGATGCCGTTATTTGCCGGCGTCGGGTCTGCATAAACCCAAACGGTCTGATCCGGGTTGTAGGAGAGATCGGCAAACAGTTCCGCCTTCGTGGCCTTCGCCTCCGAGCCAGCCCCCACGCCGACGGCATTCAGGATCGTCTCGTACTGTGTCAGCAGCGATCTGATTTGATCCTTGCTCGGCTGATATGGGTCGGCGGAAGGCCCGTCGGCGAACACCGTCGCCGCGTTAGGGGAAAAGGCCATGTCTTTCTCCAGAAGGAAGATGAGTTAGATCGTGATCGTCGATGACGCTTGCGTCGCAGAGGGAATGCCGGAGCCGTTCTCGGCGCCGGCCCAGTATTTCCATGTCCCAACGCCGGGTGTGTCGGTGAACGAGATCGTTTGGTTGGCGGTCACGTTGTATTGGCCGATCAGCGTTGCGGCCGCGAAACTTTGCGACGTAAGGCCTCGCTTGAAGACGAGGAAACGCGTGTTGTCGTTTGCGGCCTTGGCGCTGACCGTCACGGTTCCGGCGGCGTTGCTGGTCGTCATGTTCGTCGGCACGCCCGGCGCTGTCGGATCGACCGTTGACGTAACGTTTGCGGTGATCGACCAAGGCCCGTAGTCGCCATCGGAAGCGATAAATGCCACCTGAATATCCAAGAGCTTGTTTGACGGCACGACGTTCGTGCTCATGTCGATAAAGCCGCCAGCCGGCACAGGGTTCGGGAACCGCTGCTCGATCCATGGGCCGGGCGTGCCGGAGCCCGCATCAGCGAGGCGATACCGCACGACCGGGATAAGGCTGCTGTCGGCCGGGTCGATGATGACCACACGGACATAGACGCTGTCGCCGTTGGGGCGAGCTTGAACCAGGTTGATGACCGGCGTCAGGATGCCGGCAGGGCTAGTTCGCGGTGGTGTGGAAGGCTGGCGTCCTTCGTCTGTCGCCGGGTTCCATGCGTCGATGTTGTCGGGGTGCTTCATGATATCCATCACGAAGCCACCCTGCAGTAGCGACAGGACGGATTTGCGGTTCTCGACGATCTTGCCGTCCAGCCTCGGAAGCATGTTCGGCGTCACCATGCGGACCCATCGGCTGTATACCGAATTGATACCGGAGAGACGGACGTTGATCTGCCCGGTCACCTTCTGCTGAAGGCGAAGCCAGTCACGCTTGCCGAGCCGGCGCGCCTGCCGCCACTGCTGCACCCACTGGTAATTCGCTTCCTGCGCGAGAACGCGGCCGGCGATCAGCTGAGCGGCAGTGTCCTCGAAATAATCCGTGTCGGATGTCGCATAGCCGATCTCGGGATAGCAGAATTTCGGGACGAGGCGATTGCACTCGTCCTCGAACAGCACGTCATATTCGATCTGATGTCCGACGATATCGGCATCCGTCAGTGTCGTCAGATACTTTGCCCGGAACTTGCCGACAATGAACAGCAGAGCCCCGTCGCCTCGCTCGCAGATCCAGCCATCGCAAGACGAGAGGATCGCGTTGGTCCCCGCCTTCGGGTCGTTTTCTGTCGTGTCGAAGCCATTGCACTCGTACCGGCGCTCAAAGCCTCCGCCTGCGAGCGGCACGAGCTCGTCGCAAACGTCGGCTTCTTCCTGCCACATGTCGAGCACAGGAAGGATCGCGCGCTTGTAATCCCGGCGATGACCGAACTCGTTGAAGCACTGGTGCCAGGCCATGATGACTGCGGCGTTCCGCGTCCATTGCCATGTCGCGGGGTTCTCCGGGTCCTGAAGCGGGTCGCGAAAATCCCAGCAGAGCGCCATATCGGCCTCGACCGAAAGCTGCGGCGGGCCATAAGGGAACGTCTTCTGCTGTCTCTCGGCCTTGTCGCTGGTGCAGATCATGGCAACGGATGCCTGTCCGTCCCCGCGATGATTGTTCGTCCACACTCCCGCGGAAGCAAGATCGCCCGAGATGATGGTGTAAGGTGTCTCCGGCACAAGACCTAAGCGGCTCAGGATCATGACGTTGGTTTTGTAGTTCGTACCCGGGTTGATCTCGCTGTTGACCGCGAGCGTCACCTCGTCATCGTGAAGCCAATATCGATTGACCGACTTGATACGGTGGCCGGCAATGGCCTGCACCGCGTAGAGCTTCTTGCCGATTGCCTCCCATAGCATGAAGGCGCCTGCGATCCTGTTTCGGCCGACGCCCCACCAGCGATAGGGAATGGACTGGATCTTCGGGATTTTGCCGTCTTCAGGCTTCGGCGGCTTCGGAGCGAGCAGCGCTTGAATACCGATCGAGATCGCCGTGGTCGCGATGGCGGCAGCACCCGTTGCCAGCAAGCCAGCGGTCGTCGCCGAGAACCCGAGCGACGTGAATAGTGTCGTGAACAGCGGAGTGAAGATCGGATCGTAATGCGCTGTCGTGCCACGCAGAAACCGATCCTGCCATTCCCACCGGTGAGCATCGAAATAGTGTTCGGCCTCGCTCGGGACGCTTTCATAGGTCGTCTTCAAGCTCATGCGGGCAGTCTCCACGCGGCGATGAACTCAGCCTTCGTTGCTCGGACGCCGCTCGGGTGGATGCAGGCCCATAGAGGCCCGAAGCGGATTGCACCGATCACTGCCTCGGCCTGATCTTCGAAAGTCTCTCCTGTCATGGCCTTGATGAGCCCGATATCGCCCGTGTCCGGCTCCTGGATGCGCTTGGTCTTGAGCGGCGAAAGCTGATGCTCCATGAGCGCCAGAGAGCCGCCATAGGCTTCGAGGATCTGATGGGCTTCCTCGCGGGTCCGGTATTGCCCGCGAAACTCTTCAGCAGGGTCGATATCTGTCACGCGATGCACCCATGAGGCCGGGAAGGTCAGGCAGTCGTCGCCGCCCACCCCGCCCCACCGGAACCGGTGGGGGAGCGCAAGGAAATGATGAATGTCCATGAAGCCTCAGCTAAAGACCGGCCACTTGGGCTGGATGCCGCGGGCAAGCCTTGGCGTGCCGTCGCAGAATGCGTCACTTGGGTACATCGAACGCTGCATCGCGTCCGACCAGAGAACCTTGGAAGGCCGGGAACGGGTGTTCTCGCCGGCAACCACTGCCAGGCTGAGTGAGAGCGTTGCCGTCTCCCCTTCCCGGATCGGTGGGCGCGCTTCCTTCGGATGCGATGCCACTCCGGTCCAGATCGGGATGATCTTGCTCATCGGCTGGTAGTAGCGATCGAGTGTCGTCAGTCCGACCTGAACGAGCTTGCCGCGCACCGGCGGGATGCTGTCGATCATCTTGGCCCCGGTGGCAGGGTCGATACCGGAGACCGAAAAGTCCACCGCATCGGACGTCCCGTTGACCAACACCTCGAGCGAGGGAACGCCGATCAGTCGTCCGCCGCCAAGATAGACCGTCCCGTCAGGGTCGATGCCATCGAAGCCGATCGGCACGTCATTGACGCCGAACCACATGTGCAGCGCCGGTTCCGTGTCGATGCGCAGGAACACGCCGAGCTGGTGACTGCCTCGCATCTCCTCGATGACCTCGGCCGGCACATATTGAGCCGAATATGCCATCAGAATGCTTCCGTGAACTGCACCGTCGGACGGGATGAATACCAGCCCCGATAGGTCCAAGGCACGGTGACGCCCTTCGGCAGCTTCATCACGCAGCGCGGGCGGGCGAGCTCGACGCGAGTGCCCGCGGTGACCGCCTCACGCAGCGGAGGGCTGAGCGCCAGCCGATAAATCGGGTGGGCGTCATCGCTCTTGTCGACCACCTCCCAGTGACGATAGACACGCCAGCCTTTTGTCGGGTGATAGATCGAAAACCAGTCCGACCAACGGAGGTCTCTGGCTGCATCAAATACCTGCATGGAGATGATGCCAGCATTAAGCGGCGCATCCTCTCTCACCTCGCCGTAAACGGTCGCCTGCGAGTATCCGGAGCCATCCGAGAACAGAGCGCCGTCCGAATGCGGAATGCCCTTGACGATGGGCCGGCGTGTGTTCCGGATGATCGGGAAAGGCCCGATCTTGTCGTTGACGATCGGCACATTGATGAAGCGGAAGCCGCCATTGAGGCGGGCACCGAGCCAGTTCAGCACCTCGAAGCGCTCGTCAGGGCCTTCCAGCACCATGTTCGAATAGGTGGCGGTGATGATGCCGCCGCCTGATGTTTCGATGCTGATCGGCTCCCCTACCCCATTGACGCCACCGTCGAGGCCGCTTCCGGGATTATCGAAGCTTGCTTCGGTCGGCCGCAGAAAATCCACGGGGAACATCGGCTGATCGGTATAGGTCGCCATCCTCAGCCCACCCGTGAATTGAATTTCTTCTGCGTGCTTCCGAAGCCGCCGCGCGCTTGGTCGATCTTGTCCTGGTAGAGCGCTTCCTGCGCACCCTGCCGGGCGAGTTCGCGCACATGCTCGTCGCCGCTTCCACCGTGGACATGGACTTCCAGCTTACGAGGCGAGGAAGAGCCGTTGTCGTTGCCGGCTCCCATCATCTGGGCGCTGCGGTTGGTGTTGAAGACCTGCGAGCCCTGCGGCAGGTTCACAAGCTCAGGGCCGCGCTCGCCGACGATCGACAAACCGCCCGGCGCATAGTTCGTGCCGTCGGCATAGAGACCGATACCGCCGAGCTTCCATGCGCTCGCGAACTGCGCGGAAGACGAGAAAATGCTCTTGCCTATGCCCGATAGAGCACTCAAGAGCCCACCGCCTCCGCCCGCCGCGCTCGTGCTGAGGGTCGTCCCAAGTTGGCCGAGGCCGTTCCCCAACTGGCCCAGACTGCCGGTCGCTTTGTCAGCGGTGCCGCCGAACTTCGCTAAAGCCGCTTCGGCGCCATCGAGCCGCCCCGTGAAGTTATGAGCGCCTTCAGGGTTGCTCCAAGAGAAGCCCTGCGGCCGCTCGAAACCCGCAAAGGCAGCAGTTGCGCTGCGCACGTCAGGTGCAGCCCTCAGCGCGTTCCATGCTTTGCTTTCCGGCCCCATCAGTTCCGAGTAGGCGAATTGATGTTGCGCTAGCTCATTGCCGAGGTTTCCTCGACCACCAATCGCATTTAGCAGGGATGGCGACCGGTCGTTCCACTGATAGAGACCTAGCGCTTTACCGGCATCTCCGACCGCTTTCGGGTTGAACGAACTCTCCGCGCCGATGTTACCGAGGACGCCCGCCACTTGGTGATCAGCGAGTCCCTTCGATTTCCAGAAGTTCCAAGCGAGGGAAGCGCCATCGCCAAGCGGAGCACGGGTTACCGGGATGACTGGCGCCTTCCCCATATTGTCGTTCGCGGCGCCACCGAGAACCGATGTTGCGAGCGATGCCGCCCCCGAGATCGATCCGCCGCCTTTACCTCCGGTGAAAAGTCCTGAAATCAGATTGCCGATGCTGTCGAAGAATTTCTTCCACAAATCGTTCGCCTGACTGGTAATGGCCGCTTCGAACCCCTTCAGGAATGCTTTGCCGATATCATGGCTGCCCGAGATTAACTCGCTGCTGAAAGCCGTCCCGAAATCGTTTGCAATCTCCTTGGCCTGCTGGCCTCGTAGCTGCTGCCGGATGGCCTCGGCTTCAGGTGATTTCAGATCCTCGTTGAAGCCATAACGGTTCAGCGTGGTTGCCACCTGCTGATCCATGGCGCTGCGCTCGGCCTGGCGCTGTTGGAAGCTGATGTCGAGCCAGAAGTCGGCCTTTGCCTCCTGTGCACGGCGGTAGGCCTTTTCGAGGTCGGTTACCTTGTCGGTCTGGTCGTCGATCTCGAAGAAATTCGGCTTCTGGCCGGGTACCGGGACATTCACCAGTTTGCCGTCACCGTTCATGATCGTCGGCGCACCGGGATCCTGGTCAAGCTCAAGCGGCCGGCGGTTCGGCGTTGGCACGTTCGACGGAATGAAATCCGAGGGGCGGAAGGTCCGGCCCCCGTCGGTGAAGGTCGCACCGGTAACGATATCCTGCACGTTCGAACCGCCGGCGATCGCCTTGATCCACTCGGTGCGGGCCTTCTGCGCTGCCTCGACGCCGCGATAGATGGACTCCGTCACTTTGTCGAAGGCTGCCTGGAAATCCAGAACGGCAGGCACGCCATACTGACTTACAGCATTCGCCAGTTCGGTCTGGACCCGATTGAGGTCGGCCATCGAGGCCGTGCCATCGTCCAAGCGGTCGCGAAGGTCGCCCCAAGCCTCTCGCAGGTCGCGGATGACAACCGCATTGCGAGGATCGCCCTGGAGTGCTCGGAAAGCCGCCACGCCCTGCTTCTGGATGGAGTCGAGGTTTTCCGACAGGCCGTCCAGTTCACGGCCGGCAAGGATCTCTCCCGCCTGCCTGCCCTGCGTGAGCTTGTCGGCACGGTCGAGCTGATCGACATATGCCTTCAGCGCCGGGGTCGCATCGCCCCAGAGTTCGGCCGCGCGTCGGATGACCTCGTTCTGCTCTTCGAAGAGCTTGCTGGTCTTCCCTGTGCCGCTTTCCGCCGTCGTGAAATACTGAACGAGCGCCGCAACGCCGGCAGTCAGACCGATCGTCACCAGAGAGACCGGGTTGATCAGCGAGCCGAAGGCAGCCGCAAGGCCTGCGACAGGTCGTTCCATCGTGCCGAGAACGGAAGCAAGCTGCGTACCTTGCTGAAGGCCGATCATGAGTGGGTTCATGCCCATGGCCGCGGTGACAGCGATATCTTGAAACTGGTAGCCCGCGTTGATGCCGGCTGCGCGCTGCGCTCCGGAGACGTTGTTGCTGTTCGCAGCCTTCACGGCAGCGCCGGCAGACGCCGCGGACGTGCGGAGCTTCTCGTATGCCTGCCGCTCCCGATCGAGCGCCTGCGTCATCTGCTGGGCATTGATGACACCGATCTTATGCGCCCGCTCAATTTCGCCGATCGCTGTCTCGTAATTCCTCGTCGCCTGAGCGAGGGGCTGGTACTTCAGCGTCAGTCGCTCGACCTCCATGCGGAAGGCGCGGACATGGTCGTCCTGGTCGGCGAGAGACTTCGCCATCCGCTCGATCGGAGGAGCGGCCTTGTTGGCGCCGTCGGCAGCGCGGGAGAGAGCGCCGCCAAGCGATGCCGCTTCAGTTTCGAGCTTGTCAGCGGCCTGCTGCGTGCGGTTGGCGGCAGCCGTCAGCCGGTCAAGATCAGCAGCGCCGGAAACGGCCTGCGAACTATCAATCTTGAAGCCAAGCGTTGCCTCGGTCATGCGTCACTTCCGTTTATTGGGGAAAATGGCATCGAACAGTCTGCTGGTCAGTGGGCGTTCCGAGACCTGCTGTTCGGGCTCTTCCTTGTCGACTGCCTTCTGAGCCGCGACTTCCCGACGTTTCAGGTCCATGGCGATGATGGCGTCTATCTGCCATTGGAGCAGCGTCACGCCTCGAAGCCGTGCCCACTCTCCGATCGCCTGAAACCCGATAGGATTCATCCCGAAGCCATTGCCCGAACGCTGGCAATCGAGTTCGCGGAACCAGTACCAGACCTGTTCGCCTGCCACCGGTACCGCGATTTTCCTTCCTTCGTGCTGATCGACGATGAGGCGGCAAAGCCTCTCGATCAGCTTTTGGTAAAAGAGCTGCGGCGAACCGCCCTCACCTCGACCTGGTCGCGGATGATCCTGAACTTGGCATAGAGGTTGCGGACATTTTCTTCCGAGAACGGAATTACCTGGCCGCCGATCTTCGGATTGGGCGACCAGTGTGTGGTCGACTTCGCGAGGATGGCGATCATGCGCTCGTCTGCGTCATCCGTTGCATCGGCCGCGGGATCGAGACTGGAGCGCTCGGCAGCCTTCTTTGCAAAGTCGGCTGCAACATCCCGCATGGCTTTCTGCATGCGATCGCTGTCAGGACCGACAAAGCCGATCTTAAGGCCGATCGGCTTGCCCTGCTCATTGAGGATATCGATCTCGATGCCCTGCTCCTGGGATTGGAGCAAGGATTCGAGGCCGGAGAGGTCGGCGAATTCTTCAGCGGCCATCAAGCACCTACCGGAGCGACGGTTATAACCGGGCTGTTGATTTCGACGTTGCCCTGCAGAAGGCGAGCTGTGTTCGCGCCGCCGCCGTTCTCCTGGGCCGTCATGACGATGCCGTAGAAGAACTTGGTGGTGCCGGCAGGAACCGTGGAGATCGTGTGGACGCCCGACTGCGTGCCGGTGGTGGTGATCGCCGCGCCGCCAGGAGTGGCCGACAGGGTGATGGTGTTGGCGTCGGTGACCGTCTTCACATAGTAGGTGGTGCCGGCAGTCAGACCGGTCGGCAGCGCGCCGGTGGTCGAGAGCTTGACCGGGTCATTGACCTGGCGGCCGTGGCCCGTCCATGTGATCACGCCCGGCGAAGCGATCGTGATGGTGGCCACACCGGAAGCGACCGGCGGCGCATCGTCGAAGGCCAGCTTGAACGGATAGTTAAAGTCCGTGTTCTCGGCGGCGATCAGAGCGATCTGGCCGGGATCGTTCGGCATGATGATGAAGTTGTTCTGCATCGAGCCGGCGTTTCGCGTGCCCTTTGCCTTCAGCGTCCGTCCGGAGGAAATCACGTCTTCGGAAATGAGCGTTGCGGCGTCGCCGATGGCGCCCATCGTCTGCCAGCCCTTGAGCTCGGTCCAGGTGACGGAAGCAAAGTCGGTCGCGTCGATGTCGGCATCATCGGGAACGGTGTTGACAGCAGGGCCGATATAGATCTTCGCGCCCGCCACAGGGTAGAGCTGAGGCATGATGGTTTCCTTTATGTCTGATCGCGCACTTGCCTAAGGTGCAATGAGGCAGGCCAATCAGGCCGGAACGAATGGGTATGTTTTCCAGAAGGCCGTCACCGGCACTTGGAAGTGGGTTTCGCTGGTCATAAGGTTGGCGAGCGCCGGATCCTCGTCGAAGCGAACCTGGACCTCGTCGCGGTAGACCTTCGTGCCGCGCTTGAACGCGAGCCTCACCTGTCCAGCAACATCGTAGCCATCGACGACGGCTCGACCTTTCGGAAGCATCACGTTGCCGCGCACGAAACCCTGCCTGATCGGGTCCATCTCAAGCGACAGGTCGGTCTCGATCCCGCGATTGAAATGGATCTCGAACGAGACATAGCGGCTTGCAGCTGTAGGCGAGTAAGCATCGCCGGGGATTGCCTTCTCCCAACCTGCCGGGAGACTGATGCCCTGCACCGCGACGAGCAGAGCCTGATAAATCTTCTTCTCAATCGTGTCGGCCATGCTGTAAGTGTCTCCTATGGCCGAAAAACCGCTCAGCGACGAAGAAGTTTATGACCTGCTCCACCAGGCGCTGACGCTGTTGCTGAACCGCACCGTGCGGACGAAGAATGCGCAGGACGTGCTCTCAGTAGCCATCCGAGACCTGACGATCATCCAGACGGCGTTCCTGACGCTCACCGAGGGCGTCAAGCTTGATCGAAGCGGTTCCGAACAGTCACTTCAGCCTGAGTGACGATCTGCTGCCAGCGCTGGGCGACTGCATCAACGAAGCCAAAGCCGGCTTGGTTATAGGTCCGCCCGAGAGAGTCCGCACCGACAAAGCCGTAGTTCATGCGGGCCGCATAGGCAGCCTGAAATCCGAGATAGACCGTGTCGCCGAGGCGCGCGTCTGCGATCACCAGTTCGATCCCGTTATCCTGAAACTCTGTCTTGCCTTCCTGTACGGTAGGCATGTCTGCGGTCGAGGCCATCAGCGAGCGGCGGAGGTTGCCAGTTTTGAGAGGCATCCGACCGCCTTCAGCGACCGGCGTCCTGACCTCGTTGGCGACTTCCTGTGCGGCAGTCTGGAATACCGCTTCCTCGCGCTCGATTTCAGCCTTGGCCCATTCCGATACCTGGGCGGCGAAGGATAGGTTCTCGGTTGCCATCAGCGGCCCCGCGAGCGGGCATATGCCTCGGCAAAATTGAAATTGTATTCGACATCACAGCGGCAGCCAGCGACTTCGGCCGGTCCGGCACCGAGTGCTGTATCCCCCGGGTATCGAAGCAATGCGCCCGATGGAGATTGAAAAGGAACATCCATCCCGGTCACTTCCGTGGCATTGAGCACTTGGTGGGTGTGCCTCACCTTCTGGTCGCCGGCAGAACGCCACTTGCGGGTGACAAGGCTTGCGTCTCGGTTCGACTTCGACAACGCCTGCTGGAATGCCTCATGCTTCGACGACATCACGGCCGAAAGCGTCTCGGTCCTCGCTACCATCTCGCCACGTAGGCGAAGGTTGCGGTCCCGAAGGCGCATCAGCACCTTGTCAAGCGTTTCCTTGTCCAGCGGCTTGCCTGCGGCGATGGCGCGCTGCACGGCCTTATCGAGCCGCTTGTCTCTCGTCTTGAGCGCCAGATACTTCCGCATCTGTGCCGGGTCGCCCGAGAGCAGGTTGATGCGGGTGCGCTCGATCAGCTCTGCCTGCGGAGCGTTGAGGCCGATAATGCCGCCTTCTCGCTTGCCGGTCGTGGCCGACTTCCGGCCGACGAGGTCGAGAGCGATCTTGGCCGGACCGGCGCCGTGCGAATACGCCTCGACGATAGTCCGCCGGGCCGCCGCGACGGTCTGCTCGCTGATGTTCGTGATCATCGTCGAAGACAGATTGCGGATGTTCGCCTCTGCTCCTTGGTTGCTCACATCCCACCGGAAGACGATGCGATTTCCAAAAGCGTCAGCCAGTCGTGGCATGTTCTGCGACGTCAGCAGCCCGCCGGCGTCGTATGCCTGCCTCAGCGCCTCGGAGAGCGGACGAAACGCGGCTGGGTCGATATGGAGGGCCTGGATAACACCTTCCACGTCGCGCGCTTCCAAGAGAGCCACGATCTCGCGCAGCACTACCTCGCTCCTGATGTCGTCGATCGCGTCAAGGAAGGCTTTTGCGAGCGTTGGCGAGAGCTTGTCGACGAGATCAAGGATCTGCTGGCGAAGGGTGGGCATTATTCGGCGTCAACACCCTTGCCGGTCTTCTTCGGAGCCGGCTGCTCTTCCTTGAGGATTTCGCCGACGCCGATGGTTTCGAGCGCGGTGGCTTCGCCTGCGGAAAGGTCCGTGAGGATCGAACCGGCGGCGCGGCCCTTATACTTCTTCGTGAGCAAGACGTTCGTCATGGGGAAACAGTCCTTCCTTGGCAGATGAAGACGACATTGGTCTGGCCGTCGTAGTTGTTCGGATCATCGTGAACGATGAGGTATTCCATGCCGTCGGCGCCGATCGCTACGTCTCCGACCTTGGGCGAGACGCCTATGCTGATCGAGCCGATGTAAAGCTGCTTGTCGGATGCCAGGATGTTCGCGCCGTCGACATAGCGGCGGTCGTAGGTGGCCGGGAACAGCTTGCAGGCGTAATCGACTGTCGTCCCATCACCGCCAAGCACGGGGTCGGGTGGCGAGATGCGGCGGATGGTGCCGGCCTGCCCGTACTTGGTAATGAGGCGCTGTGCAGTTGCCTGCAGGCGGGTGAAGAGCGGATCAGCCACAGCGAGAGCCACCGATCGACATGATGCCGAGATAGACCAGATCCTCGCAGCGCAGGTAAGGCGCGAGCATGCCGTCAACGATCGAGATCAGCGGCGTGATGCCGGAGGCCGTGCCGTTGGATTCGGCTGCGGCGTATTCCACTTCGAGCTGCCCGACCTTTTCGCGCTTCACAGCCGATGAGGCAGAGCCGACCACCGACAGCGAACCGGGCGATAGCGCTTCCTGATATGCGGCCTGATACGAGGCGTTGATGACGGCGGCCGGCACCACGTCAGAAGGCTGGAGCTTGCCGTTGACGATCGCGCTCTCGCGCGGCCACTGCCGCTCCTGCGATGCATCAGCGATCGAACCGAGGAACCGAGCGCCATAGGTCGCGTCGATATAGTTGCTGCCCCGGTTGCGCAGGACAGCCGCAGCCGGCGGTGCAGGATCTGTCGGCAAAGTATAGCCGTTGTCTGCCAGCCAGGCCGTGAAGCCGCTGTCGGTGCCGTATCCAGCCATGTGAGGTTATCCGATCATTTAAGGCTTGGAGTTACAGAGATTTCACAACCGCTGGATTGTGTTTTGTGGTAGTGCTTCGCCGCCAACCAAAAAGGAGAAAACATGACCAGAGACGAATACGTTGCGGCTACGAATTCCGCGAACCAGTCCTACATTGCGCGAGCAGGTTCAGACCTCGAAAACGCGCATGCTGTCGATGACGCCGGGCTTATCCGCATCATCGAAGCGCAGAAGCGGGCTAACATCGAGCAATTCGCTGAATATCAGCGCTCATGGGTCGACCGCTGGGTTGCCAGCAACACGACCGGGGATCGTCGCACAAACGAGACCGTCTATCTGACACTCGCTGCTGAGAATGCTCGGCTTGAACTTCAGATGCGCCTTGAGGCGCTCCACAGGGAATACACTGGCTCCTGAGGCCTCGCTCACTAGCATTGGCCGTTTTTCAGGCGGCCAGTGCCTCTGCCTCGCGCGCCGCCATCCAGCTTCTTGTGATGACCGCCATTGCTTCAGCGGTCGCCGGCGCAGGATGCGTTCCATCAGTTGTGCCTGCCTGCTGCCACTTATAATACGACGCCTGGCCCTTGGTCTGGCCAATGCGCCAAGCGCTGTCGAGGTTGATCAGCGTTTGCGGGCTGTTTGGAGTGCCGACCTTGGCAGCGAGCGTATCCATGAAGAGATCGACGTCGCCGCCAGCATCCCACATTGGACCCCAGACGGACTGATCGGAGCCGTCTGCCAGTGCCCATGCGCCTGTGGTGCGGGGGCCGAGCTTGGTCCGCCCGAGCCTGATTGGCTGGCCGCCTGCGACTGGAGCATTTGCCAGGATCTGAGCCCATACCGCCGTGACAGCGTTAACTTGGAAGGTAACCGAGCCCGTATTTGCCGCACCTTGCGTTGGGAAATTGTTCGTGCCGTATTCTTCAATGAACGTGTTGCAGAGGGCGAGGTATTGGTTCAGCGTAGCGGCTGCAGTCGTCCAGAGGCCTGAAAGACCGGCGTTCATACCGAAGTTGATGCCGCCCCTCGCGCCAGATACCCCGATCACCGACCATAGCGCCCGGGTGAAGAAGCCGGCCGCGACCTGCGTGATGTTGCTGCCGGACATGTCGCCGACGTTCTGCATGATGCTGTCACCGATGCCGCCATAAGTAAGCGGGTCGCCGGATACGAACTCACCGACGAGCTTGACCGACATGAACCGATCGTTGGTCGGCGCAGTGCCGGTATAGGTGAAGGCCCCCGACCCGTTGATATTGGTGATCGTCGTCACGGCGGGATCATAAATGTGCGAATACATCCCGAACTGGGCATAGGCCGGGCTGAAATTGTGCTTGCACCACTTGTTACCGTTTGCGGGCACGCCGCCGCCGTAGCGGATGTAAAACTTGCTGTCGCGCGTGAACTTCGACAGGCCGAAAGCCGACGGAAGAATCGGATCGGAGAAGACAAAGGCCTCACCATCGGCCAGCGTCCGGCTCGGCGATCCACCGAAGAGCACCGGAACGGCCTGCCCGGTGGCATCACTGACGAGATACATTTCGTCATAGGTGAAGGTGTTGCCGGGAAGCTGAATGTTTGCGGTGCCGACGGCGAAGTTCTCGACGAGGACGCGCACCTTTCTGGCATCGCCCGAGCCAATGTAAACAGGCCAGTTACCGCAGGTTTTCGTGCGGCTGGATGCTGATGCCAGGACCGCGCCAGCCATCCAGTTCGTGGGGCTCAGGGCGCGCGTGATACCGGTAGCGGGAGGGCCACCACCGCCACTTGCTGCGATGATGCCCGCCCCAACCAGAGCAGCAATAGAAATCGGTGAACGTGCCATCGGTATCTCCTTGGCTGCTCTGGGGTTTGGAGGTGGTTAAGCGGCGGGCTTGTGCAGGTCGGCGAAAGCGGCCTTGTCTTCGTCCGACAGTTCGTCGAAGCCGGCGACGTCGTCCTTGCGGAGGCCCTTGCTGACAGGCTCGCCGTCCTTCGTGATCACGTAATAGCCGCCGCCCTTGCTCTCGACCGCATAGCCGGGAGTGACGGAGCCGTTGGCAGGGTTGGTCACAGCCTGCTTGCCTTCGGTCGATCCCGAGATGACCTCATAGCGGCCGGCCCAGTCGGTCGGCTCCTTCATGACGTCGATTTCCGTACCGATCGGGATCTCGCCGCTCGGGTTCTCTTCCGATGGCTTGCCGTACAGGCCGGACGAGGTTGCGCCCTTGAACGGCGCGATGATCTTGATGCGCATGATGGGCCTCCTTCGGCCATTGCGTGATGAGGGGAAGGCCCCGCCCGAAGGCGAGGCAGGTCATCAGGTGCTGACGCTATAGAAGACGCCGGACCGGCCGTTGATGTCGGCGCGGATCTCGATGCCCAGCGCGTTCATGACGAGGAACTGATAGTTCGCCGTCGGCGTGTTGCGGGGCATCGCCGTGGTGTTGGTCGCCATGCCGATCAGCGGGCGGATGTACTCAGCCGACGGCACGAAGCCGAAGAACTGGTTGCCCGTCAGCTCGAAGGATACCGCGATCTTGTTGATGCGGCGGTTCAGCAGAAGCTGGGACAGACGCGTGCCGAGCGTGATGCCGGCTGCCGTGTTGACCTGGCGGTCAAGGTTTCTCGCGATCTCCGGGGAGATGTAGAGGTTGACCTTGCCGGCGATGTAGTTGGCATCCAGCATGGCGCCGAACGGGCCGTTGAAGAATGCATCGATCGCCGGCCAGTCGGCCGAGGTGAGGTCGATGTTATTACCGGACGGGCCGATGTTGATCGACTTCGAGTAGGGCGAGGTCTTGATGCCGTAGCCCGTGTAGCCCTGGAAGACGATGCTGGCATCGCCGTTCAAGACATAGAGGGCGTTGTCGCGGCGGATCTTCGCCGTGATGGCTTCCTGGTCGTCGGAGAGAGCATCGAAGTTCTCGGACTGCAGGGTGTTCCACTCGCGCCACTCGCGGCCATAGCCGGACGAGAAGATTGGCACGGGCGTTCCCCGGTAGTCATAGGCGACCTTGTCGAGGCCGATCGGGACCTGACCGGAGATCGACCGCACGACCGCGCCGGCATCACCGGAGACGCGATTGAGCGCCACGATCTTGCCGATGTTGACCGTGCGGGCGAGCGGCATGAGATCAGCCATCCAGACCTGACCTTCGTCCGCACGCATGACGCGGCGGGTCGTGTCGTCGAGGTCGAACCAAGCATCGCGGGGAAGCACGGCAGAGGCGTTCTGCAGTTCCGCGAAGTGCGCTTCCACATTGTGGAAGTGCTGGCGCTCGGCAGAGACTTCTCCCCACCACTGCGCATGCGCCGCGGAGTTCGCGACAAGCTGCTCGTCGAAATAACGCATGTCGGTTTCTCCTTATGCGAAGTGGTAGCCCTTGGCAGCGCGGACGCTGACAAGCTGGTCGGCACCAGAGGTGTTGTTGTAGGTCTCGTTCGCGAACGCGACGACGAAGGTGCCGGTGGTGGCAGGAATGAACTTGCCAGCAGCGTTGACCGAAAGGGCGGCATCCTGCGTGATGCTGGTGCCGGTGGGGACGCGGACGCGGAACAGCTGCTCATCGAGCAGCTCCATGCCGATGATGCGGTCATTCGCGAGCCAGGCATCATCAACGCCCTTCATGGCGAGATAATTGTCCTGGGCGACGAAAATCCGGCCCTTGCTGGAAGCATTCGCCTGGACGAATGCGCCGGCAGTGCGGACAAGCGCCGTGCCTGGAAGAACCGCTGTGGTGCAGATCGCCTCATGCACCTGAGGCTTAACTTCCTCGACGGGGCCGCCGTAAATCTTGTTGTAACGGGCCATGTTACTTGTCTCCCTTCGGAAGCTTGAAGCCTTCGGTCTTCTCGCCGCCGCCGTTGAAGGCGGCGTTGAGGCCGACGGACTTCTTCGGGTCTGCCTGGGGTGCCAGGGCGCGCAGCGTGGCCAGCGGGGTTGCCTTCGCCGTCGCCTCGTCGAGGATCTTGGCGTTGACGACCTTCGTGACGAGCTCGGCATGCTCGGCGTCGTCCTTGGCCTTCTGGTTGGCGACCATCTCGGCCTGTGCATCGAGCACCGGCTTGAGGGCGGCGGTTACGGAGTTGGCGATGGTTTCGCCAATCTTCGCCATGCTTCCCGAGAGGGCTTTGACCTCATCGGAAAGCGACTTGAACTGCTCGTCGGTGACAGGCATCTCGTCTTCCTTCGTGTTGGTTGAGGATTCCCGCTCGTTGAAGCCCAAGGCTTCCATCATTGCGGTCTTGGTCTTCTCCCACAGGCCGACGTTCTTCCGGCGCATGAGAGCTTCAACGAGGCGTGTTCCAGCCCAGTCGATTTCCTGGTCGGCGGCGTCCGTCAGTGCGGAGTTGACGACCTCGATGTCTTCCATCTCGCCCTTGGCGTTGACGAGCATGCCGACGCCCTGATCGGGGGTGGCTGCGCCCTCCTCGCCAATGAGGATCGCGTCATGGTCAAACACCATGTTTCGGGCAATGCGCTTGTGATCGGAGGCGTTGACCGTCTCCATAGTGGCGAGAAGACCAGTCGAGGTGTGGACCGGGCCGCCTGCCTCAATCGCGGCAAGAACTGCCCTTCCGCCTTCCGTGCGGTTGGCGACCTCAACATCGATCACCTTGTCCAGCAGCACGCGGCCGCCTTCCCGGCGCACGTTCTCGTTCCATGCCCCGATATGGCCGATGTTGACGCCTTCCGGGTCTCGGGCGGAGATGAACTTGCCGTTGACCAGCGGATGACCGAGTGGAGCCGGCGACCGGTTGAGCGTCAGATAGCTCTTCTCGATCTCCTCGGACGGGTATTTGATCCCGTTCATGATGATGTCGTCCGGCAGGGTCGCCGAGGGCACGATAACCACATCACGGCCGTTGCGCTTTTCCTTGCGGACAGCCTTCACGTTCGCCAGTGACCTGACGTTCACACGCACCTGGGGCATGAGCGATTATTCCTGTGTGGGTGTGGGTTTCCCGAGAGATGCGGCGGTTTCTTCATCCGTCGCTTCGTCTCGATACTTGTCGCCTTCGTCCAGCGGCTCATAGCCGACGGCGCCGCGGATATCCTCGGGCGTGAAGACCCACTCGGTGGTGCCGGTCTTCTGGTTGACGTCGGCCATCTTCACGGCGCGGTCGATCTTCTCGCCCATCGATGCCTCTGTCAGGTCGGCCTGGTCGATGAACCAGTCCTTCTCCGGCAGGATGCCGAAGCGAACGAGCCGTGTGACAAACTCCATGATGTTCGGATGCGTGATATTGGCGCGGCGCGACATGCAGGTCTGCGCCCACTCGTCTGCATCCTCTTGGCTGGCGCGCTCGCCTGTCTGCATGCCGATCAGGATCTTCACCGGCATAGTGATGGAGGCTGCGAACGAGCTCAGCGGGGTTCCGAAGAAGTGCTCGGGCGACGGCAGCGTAACATTGAGCTGCTTCGCCTGCATGCCCATGAGCATCAGAAGCTGATCGAAGCCGGCGTTATAGTCGGCCACCTGATCGTTCATCTTGTCGGCAAGCTCTTCGACCGTGACACCCATGGCCTTCGCCATCTGGTCGATCTTGGCTTCCTTGTCGATTTCGAGCACCGGCGCCGACTTGGCGTTCTTCCAGAAGCCCTCGCCCCCCGCGCCCTTGACCTTGTCCATGTCAATCAGGTCGTTGAAGCCAGGTTCAAGGATCGACCGGCCATAGATCGTGCCGTCTTCCGACCAGATCAGCACGCGGTCGGGATGGATGCGAAGCTGGCGATTCTGCTTCTTGTCACCGTCCAGAGCGGACTCGGTGAACTGATACATGGTCGGCTCGCCATAGGTTTCCGACCGAGGATCAGCATCATATTCGGCGACCGTGAGCTGACCTTTCCAGACCGGGTCGACCTTATAAAGACCATCGAGCCCACCCGGTACGCGGTCGACTGGCTGGTCGAATGCCTTGCCGTCCCTCACCCGTAGGATCACGCCGGAATAGCCGCCCACCATTGCCATGCGGTCCGCATCGGCAAGCTTGGCCCACAGGCGCAGCGCGGCAAACTTCTTGCGGATATCCCTTTCGAGTGTCGTTTCCTTCTGCGGGCCGGTTTCCGAGCCGTCGCGCTCCTGCTCAAGGAGGAATGGCGCGTCCTGCCATGTCTTCAGTGCCGTCTTGTCCACGCCGGCAGCAGCCACGCCGTTGCGCAGATACATCTTGTAGAGCTGATCAAAGGTCAGCGTCTCAGGCCAGCCGAAGTCCTTGTAGTAGTCATGCTTGACGTTCTGACCCGGGAAGAAGGCCGGGAACATGCTGCCGAGCCGGCGCTGTGCGTAGTTTGCCAGCCGTACAACTTGGTTCATCGGTGCCTCTTGCTCAGGAACATGGCGACCGTCGGTCCTGCCGGCGGGTCCACGAATGTCAGCATCAGCGCATCAGCATAGTCAGGCGATGCGATACCGCGCTTTGCGAGCGCCTCTTTCCGTTCGATGACGATCTTGCCCTTTTCATTGCGCCCCCACTTCACCAGGGAGAGCTGCAGGCAGAGCTCGTCGGATTCCTTGTCGCCACTGGGCAGCGCCAGAAGGTCGGTGACCTCGTGCTGCAGGCCGCCCTTACCTTCGAGCCACAGGACGTGCTCATGCGTGCGCTGCAAGGCCGTGCGGCAAAGCCACCAGATTTCAGCCTTCAGGTTCCCGAACATCTCTACCGAGGTTCGACCGTCCGGCCATTCCCGATCTTCCGAGGGCGGAAGGCCGGTGTTGATCGGCGTCACCGTCAGGTGCGCAAACAGCCTCGCCTTCTCTGGATCGTCCGACCGATGCATCATCGTGGACGAGACGCCTGCACCGACGCCAGGGGCATCGAAGTTCAGCGTGTCGCACCGCTCTGACAAGGCAGCTTCAAGCGCCCACCAGGCAGTCTCGGTGGTATCAGGATCACCGCGGCTATGCGGCACCTCGACGACCGCCCCCCGCCTGGGGACGACAATTGACTTGGCCTTGCCGGCGCCGACGTCCACGCCAAGGCGGCCATCGTTGCTCGGCCTTAGGCGTGGCTCCAGGCTGCGAAGGCGCTTAGCACTCTCCACCCACAGCGCCGGGATGCAGATGCCCTCCACCGATGCGCTGTAGTCGATATCGTACTCGCTCGCCCATGTGGTCGGGTCGGAGAAGCTGGCCTGCTTGTTCGCGGCCCACTCTTCTGTCTTGCGAGGATCATCGCGCCAGTGGATGCGCATGATCTGGTTTGGCTTAAGGATCGAGTGGCGCTTGCGGGCGAAGAGGTTGCCCATGCCATTGACCGACGAAACCCAGATGACGCAATCGGTGTTGCCGGACAGTGCCTTCTCGACTACCTCAGCGTTCGGAACGAATGCCGCTTCGTCGACGACGTACATCGAGGATCGACCGCCGCGGCCCATATCCTCGCCGCCCTCGCCCGATATCACAGCGCCTGTCTCGGGGTTGGCCAGGCGCATGTAGTTGTCGTGCTGCGCCCACGAGAAGCCCTCGGGGAGCATCTCAGGAGGCAGGCGTCGGCCCATGATCCGTATCTTGGCGAAGATGCTGTCCGGGTTATCCTTCTTGTCAACGTAATCGACCTTGCGAGAGCCGAACGTTGCCTTGAAGCCCGGGTTAAAGAGCCACTGATGCAGCGCTACGCCGGCCGTGATGTAGGTCGCCCCGGTGTCACGGCTTTTCTCGATAAGCCCCTCTTCCTCGCGCCTGATCTTTTCCAGCAGCCAGAGAACGGCTTCGCGCTGCCTTGGCCAGAGCCTGAATTGAACGTAGGCGCCGCCTGGCTTGCCTACCAAGCGCGGGTCGTATGTCCAAACCCACTTGTCGAACCAGTAAAGGATGTCGGCGGCGCAGCGCTCTTTCTCTGCCTTCCATCCACCGGCGTCTGCCTCGACGCGCTCCCTCTGCTCTCGCTCTGCCTGCCTCTTCCGCTTTGCTTCGAGAAGGGCGAGGTATTCACGCTTCTCCCTCAGGCTCATCTTCGCCAGCACCAGCTGCGAGGGCTGCAATGCGAGCATCAATTTCCTCTTCGGTCAGGTTGGCGTACTCGATCGGGCCGCCGTTCGGGCCGGAGTGTTCGCGCTTCAGCGGGGCATAACTGCCCTGCATCTTGTTGGCCTCAGCGATCGCAGAGATCGCCACCCGAGCGTCTTTCTCCGCGTGGCTATCGAAGATCGTCTTGAGGGCTTGAAGCCTGTCAGCGGCCGTCCATTCCGCCTTCTTCTCGACTTTCTCTTGCGCCTTGGCGATGGCTGCAGCGATGTCAGGTTTTGAAAGGTTCTCTGACCCGACACTGCGCGCCGTCTTAGCGCTATAGCCAGCTCGTATGGCCGCCTTGGTAGCGTTCAGATCAATCAGGTACTCGGAGACGAACCGGCGCTGCTTCGCACTCAGAGATGGCATACGGCACCTTGGGTCAAACCCGCCCCAGCAAGACCAGAATGATGATAATCGTGAGAACGAGAGCAACGCCTCCGGTCGGTCCGTAACCCCAGCTTGCCGAGTAAGGCCAGTTCGGGAGGGCTCCGATGAGGAGCAGGATCAGGATGATGAGGAGGATGGTGCCGAGCATGTCAGGTCTCCTTTATAGCGCCCGCCACAGATCGCGACCTGGCGGTTCGTAATGCCCACACCCCGCAAGTGACGCGAGCCCGGCGATCCCGAAGGCGATAGCGGCGACCGTGATCATGATCGTGATTGTCGAGCGTTCTTTGCGCGTCATGGGACGATCCACAGTGAGAGCCATCCAGATACCAGGATGACGATGAGGAGAGTGATGAAGGCGTCTGTGGTCATGCAGCTTGGCGGACCATACGGACGGCATTGAGAGCGCCCTGCACGTTCGGCCACGCATCGAAATCACCGGGGAGGATCATCTTCTTGACCGTTGGGCTCACTTGCGCCTCGGCTGCGGCCTTGCGCGCGACCTCAATGTCAGTCATCTCGCTCTCCTGAAATGCGAAGCCCGCCTCGGCGAACCGGGCGGGCTGTGTGGGGTCGGGAAGCTCTGCAGTAGCAGAGGCGGATAGATGTCACCTCTTCCCTATCTATGCGGCCTGGCGCTTCTTGGCCTCTTCCTCGCGGCGTTTGGCCTCGCGCGCCTTGCGCTTTTCGTTCTGTTTGATGGCCCAGTCGAAGTTGGTCAACTCGCTGTCGAAGAACTCTGCCATCGGCTTCGCATCCGGCTCCCTGTAGGCGGTGCGCTCGTCAATCGGCGCGTCGGCTGCGATGTTATCTGAAACATGCCAAAAAACAGGGGGTAGAGGCAACACAGCAATTTCGCCGTTTTGACTATGCTGCGACGGCTCGCGCAACAGATGAGCCAATTCTTTTATCGCCTTGTCTTTTCTGCGTTGTCCGGTCATTTCGTGAATGCCTTCTGACTTGCACCACTTGGTGAATGGTTTCCCGCCGGCCTTGGCCCTTGCCCACGCCCACAGAGCGCGCCGGTTCTTCTCGACGCTGACCATGGCGATGAGGCTTAGGCGGCGTTCCCAGTCGCTGACGTCGGTCGCCTCAAGCTTCTGGTGGTCTGGGTCCCACATCGCCATGCGCTCTTCGATGTAGCGGCCAAGATCGCCGTCCTCCTGCTGGTCCCCGGTCTTCTTCCGGTTGGCGATACGTTCGCTCCGGGTCCGCCCGTTCACCGAGAACCAGCCGCGCATGTCTTCTGCGGTGTGATAGTACGGGATGTGCTGGGCTCGAAGCGGCTCGGGCCTTGCGAACTCTGCCGGCAAGCGCTTCTCGATCGTTGCACCCTTGATGAAGAGATCTATGATTTCTTCCTTGTTCATGCTGCTCCTCGTCGGTCGTCCAGAAGATCGGGCTGGACCGCCAGCGCTCCGAAGCGCCGCCGCATCCTCTCGTATATCATCCCCCCAAGGGCATGTCGTTTGGAGACCACTCCATCCAGGTCGAAAGCCCAGTATTGTAGATAGCCCAGCGGGATTTTGTCGAAGAAGTCGAACCATGCGGAGACATTGTTATCGACCAGTTCGGGGAAGTTCTTTGCCGCAGCTCGGGCCATGTCGCTCACAACCCACAGAGACGTCTCGTCAATGAACGCCTTGTTGTTTGCGGTCTCTGATAGCGTCATGACGACGAAGCGAGCGTGCGCCTCTCCATGGCGCTTTCTGATGCGGTCCAGCGTGGCTATTGCTCTTGTCTGTCCGATCGAGGGCATGACATGCGCCGGCACGACAGCGATGCCGTATTCAGCGAATATCGCGAGTGCCTCGGGATGATCGGACATTGGCGTCACGACAGCACCCCTCTCCTGAACGCGGCAGCGATGAGGGCCGTCTCCTTGTAGACCTCGAACTTGACCTTCAGCCGCTCTTTGATGCCGCTGGCCGTGTGATAGGAGATACCGAGAACGGCCGCGATCTCCGCCGAGGTCTTGCCGTCGGCTACCAGCGTGAGGACTTCTTTCTCGCGAGGGGAAATGGATACGGCGTTCATTCGAACCTCACACGGTAGGCCCGGCGGCTGTGGTGGGTGCAATAGGTGGCCTCGGTCGCCGCAGAGCAGAACTTGATCTCCTGCCCATCCATTAGCGGCCAGCGGCATTCGTGTTGGCCGATCTCCAGAAACGTCTTAGCCTTCAGCTTGCGCTCGTTATCGTAGGCGGTCGGGTAGAACTCGATCCGCTCGTCTCCCTGGTTCATGCCTTGCACGGCTTCTTTCTTCGCCCGCCTGACGCGCTGGATATTCACGCGGCGGGACGATCGAGCCGGAGCGCCGTTGCTGTAGCTCTCGACCGTCAGGCCTCCTTTCCTCTTCGGGAAGAGTCCACGGTTGCGGTTCATGAAGCCCGCGATCGACTGACGGCTGACGCCATACATGTTGGCAATCTCGGTTATCGATTTGCCGGATTTCCAAAGCTCGGATGCTTCCGAGAGGTTTTGTCTGACGATGGCGTTCATGCTGCTTTTCCCTTGCTTTCAACTTCGATCACCTTGCCTCCTCCTCGGAAGAGCTTATGAGCCTGAGCCTTGGCGAGCGCCTTCTTGCTGGTCGGGCCGGTGATCGCCTCGGATACGATCGGGCTGTTCATCTGGCGGAGGAACTCGTTCTTTGCCGCGGCCTCTGCTTCGGCTTCCGACGGGAAGATGATGTCGTCCCGGCCGTGGCGGAGGGTGCGGTTCTCGCCGTGGTGATATAATCTTATCCAGGCGATGAAGCCGGTTGGGCGCTTTAGGGTGCCGAAGCCACAGTGGTTCACAGGAAGCTCCCTTGCTGGTTTTGGTGAAGATCGGTGAACATGGTTCGCGGCCCGTCCCATCCGACGGACTTGCGTTGCGGCCAGCGGGTGTGACGCGACAGGGCGAGCACAATCTCTGCCTTGTTGCGCACGTCGCCCATAACCTCTTCCCATACGACGTGGAGGTCATCGATCTCGGCGGGCTCGTTTTCATCCATGACGGCCTCCGCACGGAACGGCGTGATGACGTGGTCCGCGTCCTTCTCGCAGGAACCGAACAAGTCGGCAGCCTTCGGGCGCCGGCCGATCACCTTCATGAAGGTCTTGCGGTTGATGGTCCGATCGGTGATTTCGAAGATGTTCTTCTTGAGCTGCGCTGCCGCGACGATCGGGAGCTTGTAGTTCCCGGCGAAGACCTTCAGCTTGCGGGTGACGATCGAGGAGAACTCGGCGTCGTTCGTCCTGGCGTGGGTGCTGTCTTTTTCAACGAGGCCGACGTGGTCGACGACAGCCATGCCGCCAGGATTGCGTTTGGAGAAGTCGGCAAGGTCGCGATCGATCTGCCGGAGCGTCATCGTGTCATCGCGGATGAATACCCGATCCTGCCAGGTTTCGGCATTGCGGCGCGCTGTCTCAAGCCTCTCGTAATCATGGTCGCTGACTTTTCCGCGAACCTGCTGCCAGGCTTTGATATCGGTGAGACGGGCAAGCGCTCGGCGGGCGAGCTCCTCATCCTTCATTTCACCGGAGTTGATCCAGACCGGGTGTCCGTTGATCGCGGCGCCGGCAACCATCTGCTCGATCAGCGAAGACTTGCCGTGCTTGGTCATGCCGCCGATGATGACCTCTTGGCCCGGCAACAGCGGGCCGATCATCTGCATCAGGAAGGGAACGCCATAGTCGACGCCTGACAGGCCTTTGCCCTGGTAGGCCAGCGCGGTCGACGCAAGCGAGCGCTTCGACGCCTGAGCCAGCGTCTTTGTCTTCTCCTCACCACTCAGCGCACGGCTTACAGCTTCGAACTTCGCCCGCAGAGCGTCGAACTCGTCCATGATGTCGAGCTCTTTGGAATAGGCCGTCTGCTCCATCTTCTGGCTGAGAGTGAGGCAGGCACGGCGCGCAGCTGTCTCAATGATGGCGCGGGCATAGTCCGGCGCGTTCAGTACGCTGACGGCCGCCTGTACGAGCTTGGCGAGGTATTGGGCCATGGTGAGATCGCCCACCATGCCATCGTTGACGAAGTTCTTGACGGTGACAGGATTTGCCACCCTGCCGGCGCGACGGAGGTCAACAGCTGCATCGAATATCTGGCGGTGGACCGGCTCATAAAAGTGGTCCGGCTCGATCGGTACGCGTAGAGCGTCGAGCGCCTCGTTATTCATGAGGATGGCGCCGAGCAGCGCCTGCTCTGCGAGGATGTTACAGGGAACCTCCTGCACTTCCTCTGCGTGGCCGAAGTGAAGCGCGCGCTCCTCTTCGGTGAACTCGTCCTGCTTGCGCTTGTGGAGATCGGATGGATGAGCGTTCATGCTGCACCATCCATCGCAAACAGGTTGACGGTCTTTGCCTCATCTAGCTCCGCAATGTTGCGTACAGCCTGGCGGAAGTAGGACGGCTTAAGCTCGAAACCTATACCCTTGCGGCCAGCAGCCACCGCGCCGTAGACCTCGCTTCCGATACCGAGGAACGGCGTGAGCACCACGTCACCCGGGTTGCTCCAAAGTTCGATGCATCGTTCGATCACATCCAATTGTAGCGGGGAAATATGCTGCTCGTCTTTTTCGTCTCGGCCAGCGCGATACTGCAGGGTTCTGGTCTGGTTGATGTCCATCCAGACCGGAGAGGCGTAACGCTGCCAAACCTCGATCGAGAACCACTTTTCAGCGTCAGCGGACGATTTTCCCGATGCGATGCGGCTGTCTACGCTAGCAGGCTCGTTGCCATAGCCGACGTAGCGGTCGAACATGCCGTCGACCGGCTCGGGATTATCACCTGGCTTGCGGAACATGAGCATGTAATCGGCGAGCCCCTGCCCGCTGATGGTGCTGTCTTTGGTGATCTGCTTGTGTAGCAGCCTTATCGACTTGGTGCGCTGCTGCGCGACTACCGGGTCTTTCCAGATGCAGACCTCGGAATGGAATATCCAACCGGCGTCCTCGTAGGCTCTGACGACCTCGCCGCGAAAGTCGCGCATGCCGATGTGGCCGTGGCGTATCTTGCTGGTCGGCAACTGCATGCAGTGGACGCTGCAAATTCTGCCGGGCATGGTAACCCTGAGCAGTTCCTGAATGAGGAACTGGTAATGCGCCCAAAACCCATCCTTCTCATTGTTAGAGATGTCTCGGTCCGAGTTGGAGAATTTATAAAGCCCCTCAAAGGGAGGAGAATGGATACCAAAGTGAATGCTGTTGGTCGGTATCGCTCGGATCAACTCAATGGAGTCGCCTTCATAGATTGCATATCTGTCCGTCACGACTTGGTTGACGCACTTGATGTCCGATATCACCGATCGTTTCCTTCCAAGATATTTGATGGCTGTCTCTAAAATCTCTGTTTTGTCCTTAGCCATGCCGAGCATGTTGTTGCAGTGCTGGCACAGGACGCCGCGAATGTTCCCGGTCTCGTGACAGTGATCGACGTGCCACCCGCTTGACGTCGCGGGTTTAGATGTCTGGCAGATCGCACACTTGCCGCCCTGCATTGACAGGATTGTTGCCTTGCCTTCCACGGTGATGCCGTATCTCTGCTTGATAAGGCTGCGCCGGTTGCCTTCGCGGCGAGCGTCCGGATTTGCCGCATATCTAGCTCTTGCCATGGCGTTCTTGTGCGCCCGCTTTTCATCGCTCATCACGCCGCCTCCAGAAATTCTGGCAGGCGCAACGGAATTTGAGGATCGTAGTCAGGTCGGTCGCGGATCATGCCGCGGACCTCTTGGCTCGACAGGTCGGCCATGTGCATCACCATCGCGGCGGCCATCCGCTCGGCGTCGTGGTCCTTGCGGCGAATGTTGGCGACGGTGGCGCCTTCCATTTCGGATGCGATGATATGGGCGTTGACAGGCTTGGTCTGGCCGAAGCGCCAGAAGCGGCGGACAGCCTGATACAGCTGCTCATAGCTGTCATTGAGGCCAACGAAGCCGGTATCGGCGCAGTGCTGCCAGTTCATGCCGAACCCGGCCAGTGATGCCTTAGTGATCAGCTTCTCGATCTTGCCATCGCTGAAATCGAGGAGGATGCGCTCTTTCTCGCTATCCTTGAGACCGCCGTGGAGATTGACCGCGCCGGGGATTGCCTTGGTGAGGGCTTCTGCCTCGCTATTGAGGTTGCACCACCATACGAAAGGCTTACCTGCCGGCGTCAATGATGCAGCGAGATCGACGCGCTCCTCGACGCTATCGCGCCGCGCCGCTATACGCTCCTGCATCGTCCTGGCTTCCATCGGGAACAACAGGCCAGTGTCCATGCTCGGGGCGTAGTCAACACTGACTGTATGCTGGTGATAGCGAAGCGGCGGCAGGTCGTAGCCAGTATTGTCGTAGCCGAGATCGGAAGGCATACGAAGCATGACGGCCCACGATGCCATCCACTTCCAGAACTCGGACTCGGCGTGGCCTTTCAGTCGCCACTTCTGCGTATCGCCGCCGTCATGGGTGAAGAAAGTCGAGAGCATGTCGGTGTAGGACATGACGCCCAGGAATTCAGCGTGGTTGCCGAGCTCCATGAAATCGTTCGGTGCGGGTGTAGCAGTCGCAGCGAGGCGGAACGGGACCGACGCGCACTCCTCGATCAGTTGGTTTCGGTATTTGCCATCGGTGTTCTTGAGGATCGAGCTTTCATCGAGAGCGACCCCGCCAAACTCTGAAAGATCAAACCGATCGAACTTCTGATAGTTGGTGATATCGATCGTCTCGTTCGAAGGAGACGAAACAACCGTGGCCGATATGCCGAACTTGTTGCCTTCGCGAACGTGCTGATGGCTGACGGCGAGAGGTGCCAGGATCAGAACCGGCCGGCGCGTCTCCTGCGCTACCTCCTTGGCCCAGACGAGCTCCATAAGCGTCTTGCCAAGCCCTGTGCCGGCGAAGATCGCCGATCGGCCGCGACGAAGCGCCCATGCAGTGATGTCGGTCTGGTGAGGCTTGAGGTACTCGGGTAGCACGAGACGCCGCGTGATGCCGGTCGACGGGTCTGTGATCTGCTTTCGGGCGAGGAATGCATCATAGGCGTTCATGCTGCAGCCTTCCGCTTTGCATCGAACGCACCGGTGCGCAGTTCCATGAACCGCTCCTGCATCCATTTGATCTCAGGGATGGCGCATTGAGCCCAGCAAGTGCAGACGCCGATCGCCTCGGCCGCGTCACGCTGTTCAGCCTTGGTGGATGGCAGAGCGATGTGCTCGCGCTCGGCATATTCGATGGCGAGGTCTTTCCAGTCCTTGCCTTCAGCCGGCTTGACGCCTTTGCCGAAGTAGACGGGACGCCACGATACGGCGGCAATGGTGCCGTACGGGATGCCGCGGATCTGGCAAATGGCGATGCAGGCGCCGGCGATGCCGGTAAGCTGCAGGGCGGCCGGGTTGATGGTGGAGATTGTCTCCTCCTGCCCGGTGAGGTCGGCTTTGCCCTTCTTCTTGAACTGGCGAACACCATGCTCGGGGCGCTCGATCGCGACGAAGTCGGGCTTGTGCTCCTTCACGAGGCGATAGAAGAGATTGGCCGCAATCGCGTACTTTTCTTCCCAGTCATAATCCTTGACGGTGAAGGTGCCGCAGAGGATCGAGGACCGATGTCTCGCGCTGTCGCGTACAGCCCAACCGCTGCGGGTGGCAAGGTCTAAGCCCATTACAATCACGGTAACCTCCGTAGGCGTTGGAAAAGAAAGGCCACATTCGCGTGGCTTAGGTGGGCGGCTCAGCTCTGGGAGGACAGCGAGCCGCCTGGGAGGAACTGGTCAGTCGTCTTCGCCCTCGGGAGGCGCTTCCTTGTCGGCTTCCGCGTTGATGCGGGCCATGATGTCGGGGATGACGGTGTCGTATTCTTTTCGTCCGGCATCGTAGGACTCGAGCCACGCCTTATCCTCGGTGCTGCCGGCGGCATATTTCGAGACACGGTCAAGACCGTTGACGCCTGCATGGAAGCCCTGGGCGGCGATCAGCTGCTCCTTGGAAGCGCGGTCGGCGAGAAGATCGCCTTGTGGGTCTTCATGGATGAGACCGAGCCAGATCAGGTTCTCGCGCTCGGACCGGTGCTTGTCGACCGGCTTCTGCTGGTCTTCCGCCTGGAAGGATTTGAGATAGTGGTCCAGCTTCTGCGAGGGGAAGCCTGCTGCCTTGGCGTTCTGCCGGTTCGACTTCTTCTGCTCATTGAGCTCGCGGATCTTCGCCGCAAGCTCCCTGTCCTTCCGGTGATAATAGGAGAAGGAGACGCGCCGTTCGCGGTCCGCCTTACTGTTGTCGCCGACTGTCGCTGCTGCTGCCATTGCCATCACCTTCCTTTTGCTTGCCTGACCTTTTCAGCCAGAGCTTCCACCTCGCGGCCAAGATCTTCCAAAGAAGCATCGCCGATCCTCGCTTTCTCGATCTCCAGTTCGTGCTGTAGTGCCGCTATCTGCCGCGCGCAGAGATCAAGGTACGCGGCGCGAATCCTCCCGAAGACGGCGATCCCTGGGTCGCGCGTCTCACCATTCAAAAGCCTGCGCAGAGAACGGGCGGTCATGCCGCAACGGCGCCCTACCCTTTCCAGCGCGTTCATCTGGTCCCCGTTTCCGCGGGATTCTCTCTCGACCATCCGGCGCGCGTACTGCGCAGCCAGATCGGGAGTAAAAGCGTCTACAGAACTCATTGTTTTCGCCTTGTTTTCGGATTTTCTAATTGTCAGTTTAGGGTTGAAGTTTTCCATTCGAGACCGCCTGCCCTGGCTATGTTGCTATTCGTCGGGCAGGCGGTGTCAGATGGTTATGCGTTCCCGCCTCTCGACGGGTTGTGATGAGCCTGAAAGCTGAGCGTGGAACCTTGAGCTCGCAGGCGAGTGTAATGAAACGAAGCATCTTCCCCGGACTGGGGAAGGATCGGCGCTGTGGATCGAAAATGATCGAGAAGCGCAGTGACAGCGCAGGTGAAGAACATGCCGATGATGAAACCGACGGCGAGCATTTACGCGGCCTCCACGGTGGAGATTGCCCGACGACCTTCGGCGGAGCGCTTAACGAGTCCTCGCTTCTGGAGGCTGGCAACCATCAAGCTGACGTTGCCACGAGACGCCAACCCCATGCGTTCAGCGATTTCCGCGAGCGTGGGCGCATAGTCGTTCTCGGCGACAAAGGTCTTGATGACCTCGAAGCATTCTCTCTGCCTACGCGGGAGAGTGGAGACGTTGGCAACGGAAAGCTGCCGGCGGATCTCCTCTGCCAGCGCCGGGTCTTCGCTGATCAGTTCGCGGGCTTTGGTGGTGAGGTCGGTCATGCCGCGTCTCGACGAGCAGATTTGTAAGAACGGAGTTCTCGAGCATGAGCACGGCACCCGAGGGCCATAGCCTCGTATTCTTTTGCCCGTGCTTCGATTTCCTCGTCCGTCATCTGATCGACGGGAACGAGAACAATCTGATCATCCCGCATTACTGTGTAGGCGACCTGCAGGTGCTCGAACCCGTCGAGCGTCAGCTGCCGGTCTGTCTTCGGCTGTCCGTCGTACTTTCCGATGCACCGCTTCACGACGTCCTTCACGTGGGTGAAAGCGCAGATGCGGTAAAATTCCGTGTCGGTGCCGGTGATCGCAGCTTTGCTCGATACGATCTCGTGCGTGAGCCAGTCGATGACGACGACATCACCGCGCGCAACTTTCTCGGCGATGAATTTCCTCACTTCCGGATAGATGCTGGATTCCTGCATTTTTCAGATCCTCGTGATGATGCGGTCGTGGATCGCGTCGATCTCCGTGATCGCTACGCGGATGCGGCTGGCTTCGACTGGCGTCAGCGCCGGGAGCATCTTTTCCAGATCGAAAGACCGGATTGCCTTTGCGTAATCCTCGAACTCAGCCACGAAATGCATGGAGCGGTTGAATTCCCCGGGGTCGCGGCCTTTGAGATCGACGACTGGCTTTGGAGCGGCCTTGGTGCCCTGCTCTGCCAACTTCGTCACCGTTGGCGGGTTGTTGCTTTCGACCTGGCGCTCGAATTCTTGCTCCGGAACATTAGCCACGCGGATTGCTGTCTTGATCTGTCGATCCGACATCCCGGCTCCTGCCCCAGCTTCTTTTCGAGAAACCAAAGGGCCGTTGCCGGCCGTTTGATATTCCTCGGATTTTCGATCCCCGCCTTTTTTCGGCTCGATCTGCTTGAGAAGTTCGCCGGCTCGACGAATGGCTCGATCCCTGATGCGGGTTGCCATTTTCATCAGCTCGTCGTCGTTTGCCTGCTTCGCATAGGAAGCCAAGGCGGCGGCCTTGTCGGCCCATGTCTGGCACTCGTCGATCGACACGCAATTCGACAGGGCGTTTTTCGCGGTTTCGTAGCTGGCTGGCAGCTTCGCGTTGGCGGGATTGATGGTCGCCGGTACCGATCCGGCTGTTTCGTACCGGATCATGTTCACTCTGCGGCCTCCGAAACCTGCGCCACGTGGTCGGCGAGCATCCGGTCGATCAGCTTAAGAACTGGTCCCGACGGGTTTGCTTTGCCGTTGATCCACTTGGACACTGTGCCCTGGTCAACGCCGAGTTCATCGGCAAAGCGTGGCTGGTTGAGGCCGAGCGTCTTCATCGCGGCCTTGATGTTCTCGGAGTGGTTCAGATCGTGCGTCATGCATATTAAATGCCTTACGCATTCTTTCGTGTCAATGCCTCTTGCATTTTTGTTTTCGGTAGAACGTGCATATGGCAGATGATGTTGAAATCGGGCAGCGCCTGAAAGCTGCGAGGAAGAAGGCTGGCTTCAAAACAGCTAAGGCGGCGGCCGAGTCTCTTGGCGTGCCCTACCCCACGTATTCGCAGCACGAGAACGGCACTCGGGGGATCACCAGGGAGGCAGATCTCTATGTGCGCCGATACAAGATTTCGCTTGATTGGCTGATGAGAGGCAAAGGCGATGGCCCAACGGGTGCAGCCGCTGACGAGCGTGTTCCGGTTGTGGAAACCCGCACCAAACCGAATGCCAGCTTCCCGCCTCGCTACCAGCCATTTGCCACCGACAATTTTCTGCCCCTGCTCGGGCAAACAGTAGGCGGCCCGAATGGCCGCTTCGTTCTAAACGGATCAGAAGTGGGCCGGGTCTTCATCCCGCCTATGCTCGAAGGCGTCGAGGGCGCCTATGCCGTCCGCGTTTACGGAACGAGCATGGAGCCGCGGTATTATGCAGGCGAGACTGTGTGGCTGAACCCGCACGAGCCTGTTCGTCAAGGTGACGATGTCGTCGTGCAGCTGATCACCGATGAAGAAAATGGCCGGGAGAGTTACATCAAGCGATTTGTGTCGCGATCGGCCAGCGTCACTCGCCTATGGCAGCATAATCCCGACGAGGGAGAGACGCAGGAGCTTTCCTTCGACACTGACCAAGTGTTCTCGATCCACAAGATCGTATTTCACGCCACGGTCTGAAGCTGGCCATGATCGACCCAGGTCGGGCGAATGGTGAGATTGCGCAATGCCGGCGGCGTCTTCGGGCACTCGCTACACCGGATCTTCCGACAGAGCTGCATGTAATTGTGGACGCCCAGTTCGGCGGCCTTCTTCAGGTTCGAGAGATGCAGAACGCGGGAGTGACCGCAGTCGTCACAGGCGACGTATAAGCTCGAGAGTTCGACGACCAGGCGCATTGCTTCGGGGTGGTCGACTGGAGCACGCGGCATTCTCTTCTCCCGTTTGTTCTCATTTCGTTCTCGGATTAAAAGCAAATCCTGATGGAAGAGTCGAATCGATTTTTCGCTTCGGCGCGCTGATTCGCGCTAACCCGCGACAGCAACTATGAATTTTATTTTCGCGCTTCAGAGAGACCATCTACTCTCCTCAAGGTATCTGTTTTTCTGGTCTTGAACCCGAGAGAAGGGAGGGAGTGAAGCAAAGCTCCCCCTACCCCTCAAAGCCTGTAAAGACCCTGAAGAGCAGGAGGAGCGTGTGCTTCGGGCTTGAACCGTCGTTCGGTCGGTCGCTCTAGCAGGATGCCTTGCGGCTGATCCGTCCTGCATTTTCTGGCAGCACAGCAGGACTCTCGCTCCCCGCGCCTCGGGCTTCACCAGCTCGGGAATTGCACCCGGTCGCCCGTCGATTGCCTATGCATAAGCCCCGGCGTTGCCGACGGTCAACAAAATAAAATGCGTTCTGCATCTTTTATGCTTGACGCACAATAATGCGTAATGCATATTCTCCTCAACAGCAGCCGACTGAGCCCGCTCAAAGCGAAGTCCGCGAAACGGTCTGCTGGACCCAAACGAGGATGACGGCGATGCAGCACATTCGATCAATCGAAACGGAACAGTCCAAGCGGGACGCCCGCTGGAACAGCGTCAAGACGCTCGACGACTGCAACGCCTACATGGCGATCGAAGCCCAGCGGATGGGTGCTCTCGCCGGTCCGTTCATCGAAGCAAATGCCTGGAAAGGCCCGACGTGGGTCCGTGGGGCGATCTCTGCCCGTCGCGGTCACTACGACTACGCCAGATCCATCATGGGCATCACCAACGAGGATCAGTTCTATGCGTGAGCCGCAAGCTTCCGACGTGAACCTGCAGCTCGCCATCCGGGCGCATGCAGGTACCAGCCACAGCCCCGAGCGCCGGGGTGAAAGCGAAGTCGCCGATTACGTGGCGCACATGACCAACTTCAACGCCAAGCTCGTTTCTGTCGCTGACACAGATGAGCGCATGGCCGAAGCGGTCGCGCAGTCTGAGCGCTACCGGGAAAACTACCTCAAGCGCCTCTCTGAGGTCTGGTCTTCTCGCAGCCGAATGATGTCGACGATGATCACCGGCCCAGCGAACTTCCCTGTTCGTCGTCAGGAGAAAATCTGGAACTCCTACGAGAAGAAGGCCAAGGAGCTTTATGACTGGCAGGACCGAGCCTTGGCTGCTTCCATCAAGGCAGTGAAGGCCGTCGGCTATGTCGCCCCTCCCAAACCAGAAGGCGCGAAGACCGGTAAGGAAGAGTTCGCCATCGGCGATGTCCTCATAGTCGCCAATCACGACATTGAGCGCCTGCAGATCATTTTCGACGGCAAGCCCTCTGCCGAGATCATTTCCGCCCTGAAAGGCGCAGCCTGGAACTGGTCGCCGAAGAACGGCGCATGGCAGCGGAAAATCACGAACAACGCGATCTACTCGGCCAAGCAGATTGCCGCCAAGGCAGGTGCAGCATGAGCTACGCCGACGCCCTCCGCGCTCTGAACCAAGCGGCCTATGCAGCCGCCAGAGCTTGCCAGAACGAAGAAGAAAAGCGCCGGTTGAAGCAGATGTGCTTTGAGACGGACGCGCTCGTCGATGCGTTGCCGAGCCGGCTTGATCTCGATTTCCGAGGAGAGCCGCCGGTGTTTCGAGTTGAAGGGGCGCGCATATGAGCAAGCACACTCCAGGCCCTTGGAGGGCCATACCGATGGGCGGCTCGTCCACTGTCGTATCCCCCACCTTGCCGCCAAGGAACGATACTCGCTCCAAGGTAGGATATGGATACCGCGATGGCGAATACTGCGTTGGCTATCCGTTCCTTGACGACGAAGATCGGGTGCGGATGGACTATGTCTGTTTCTCCCACGATGACGCACGGCTGATAGCCGCTGCACCTGACCTTCTGGATGCGCTGGAAAGCATCTATCTCTACGCGAACGACACTCTCTCCGGACGTACAGACGGACCTGACGATAGGGAATGGCAACGTGCTGCGGTGATCGAGGTGAGAAACCGCGCTCGCGCCGCTCTCGCCAAGGCGGAGGGCCGGTCATGACCGACATCCAAGCCCGCCTCGCCGACATCAACGCCCGCTGCGCCGCCGCTCAGGCCGCACGCGACCGGCAGTTTTACTCGATCATCGCCTACCACATGCTGGTGATCTTGGTCGCCGTCATCGCCTTCGTATCGATCCCGAGCTGCAGCGAAAGTTTTCGCCAGATGGAGCTCGCCAATCAGGAGAACGTCAGCCGTGGATAAGATCATCGACAAGGACTCCTTCCAGTCGGTCGGATCGGTCGCGGGCGGGATCGTCGCCGGCCTTCGAGCTGAGCAGAAATGGAACGGCAAGACCATCATCCGCCGAGGCGTCTATGCTGGCGTCCCGATCGAGGACTACCACCAGAACGTCGATCTCTTTGACGGATTCTCGATCTCCAGTTCTGGCCTTCGTGCAGCACTTCATCGCCCTTCCGAATACTGGGCATATTCGCCCTACAACCCTGACCGGTTCGAAGACGATAGCTCGTCAGCGTTGGAGTTCGGCAAAGCCGCACACATGCTGCTCCTTGGCGAGCAGGGCTTCAAGGAACGCTATTCGCTCCGGCCGGCGGCCTACCCTGACGGCAAAGGCGGCGAGAAGCCGTGGAGCGGCCAGTCCAACTGGTGCAAGGCATGGCTTGCTGAGCAGGCCGGCGCGGGCAAGGTCGTTATCACCGATACCGAAATCGGCCATATCCGTCAGATTGCCAAGGCTCTCGAACGGAAAGAGGCAATCCGCCTCGGCATTCTGAACGGTCGTATCGAACGAAGCCTGTTCTGCAAGGATGGCGATATTTGGCTGAAGGCTCGTCCGGACGTCGTCCCGAACGACAGCGGCGACTTCGTGGACCTGAAGACTGCTGCGTCGGTCGACGACGAAAGCATCTCCAAAGCGATCTTCAATCACGGCTACCACGTGCAAGCCGGCCTGATGCGGATGATCGTTCGCCATGTTCTCGGAGCCGACGCTTTTTCGAGCTTCACTTTCGTCTTCGTCGAGAAGGCCCCGCCATATGACGTTCGCGTCCTGCAGTTGAAGGATGAGGATATCGACCTCGGCGAGCGTCAGGCCCGCGTGGCTATCGAACTGGTCAAGCGCTGCCTGAAGGAAAACCGCTGGCCTGGCTTCGACGGCTTTGAGCGTGAGGTTTCCTACACGGAAATGCCCAGCTGGGCCAAGACGCGGATCAAGACCGCGCTGGAGGCCGCATGACCTCCGTGACCGTCCAGATGAGCAAAGAGGAAGCTGAGATCCTTAGCAACGGATTGTCCGATCTCCTCTGCTGGTGCGCCGGCTTTAATGCCGCTCTCAGTCCACCCGAAGACCACGACCGCCGACCGTATGGGATTAGCGCGGCTCGGGACATCAACATCAAAATCAAGAAGGCGATCGATGATGCAGAGAATCCGCGTAGTTGATTTCGAGACCACAGGATTTCCCGAAGACGCTGTGCGTGGCATATGCGAGGTCGGCTACACCGATCTGACTTCGGATTGGAAGGTCGGAGAGACGTTCTCATTCCTCGTCAACCCGGGGCATCCTATCCCGCCACAGACGCGCGCTATCCATCACATCTCGGATGCTGATGTTGCTAATGCCGTGCCGCCTGACGTGGCGCTTCGTACGCTTATGGTCGGCATGGAGCCCGGTGACGTCTTCGCCGCTCACAATTGCAAATTCGAACAGGCGTTCTTTGCTGGCGGCGGATTGCCGTGGATCTGCACGATGCAGTGCGCCAAGCACATCTTCCCTGATGCGCCCGGGCATTCGAACCAGACGCTGCGGTATTGGCTCAAGCTGGATGATTACTTCAAGGACACTGCTCGGGCCATGCCACCTCACCGCGCCGGCCCTGACACGTTTGTCACCGCCCATCTGCTCGATCGCCTGCTGCTGGTCGAGGGTGTCGAAGAGCTTATCCGCCTGACCACAGCGCCAGTCCTGCTGCGAGACGTCACCTTCGGCAAGCATAGGGGCGACAAATGGGCAAACCTGCCGTGGGACTACCTGAACTGGGTTGCCCACAAATCTGACCTCGGCGCTGACGAGAAGCATACCGCGCGCCATTACCTGGGAGCGCGATAATGAACCAACTCGCAGAACGCACCGAACGCCTTCCGATGGATTCGGTCGGCATGTCCACCGGCTCGACCGGCGCGAAGATCGCCCCGCAGAACCTGGCCGAGGTCGTTAAGTTCGCCGAGGTGATGTGCCGAGCCGATATCGCTCTTCCGAAGCACCTGCGCGGGAACGCCGGCGCATGCATGGCCGTATCCCTGCAGGCCCTCGACTGGCAGATGAACCCTTTTGCGGTTGCTTCCAAGTCCTATCAGGTGAACGGCATGATCGCCTACGAGGCGCAGCTCATCATTGCCGTCATTAACACGCGGTCTGGGATTGAGGGGCGGCTTGAATACCGTTTCGAGGGTGAAGGCGCTGACAAGGTATGTATCGCTTCTGGCAAGCTGGATGGAAAGGTTCTGGAAGTCCGATCGCCGAAGTTCAAGGATATAACCCCGAAGAACTCGCCCTTGTGGAAGTCCGATCCAGATCAGCAGCATTGCTACTACACTGGCCGCGCATGGGGACGCCGGCACACCCCGGAAGTTATCCTTGGGGTGTATGACCGAGACGAGGCCGAGCAGTTCCAAGGCCCCGACAACGCCCGTGATATCACTCCGCAGCCGACCGTCATGCAGCGCTTGCGCCAGAACGCCACCCAGCAGCCCACCGGCGATCGTGAAGGCTTTGACAGTTCGTTCGTCCACTCGGAGACTGAACAGACGCTGACGGGCTTGGATGGCGAAATACTCAATGATGAAACCGAATCCGACGCACCGCCCCCGCCGTCGGATACGTCAGACGAGCCTCCTCCGCCGTCTGACGAGGAGACCGGACCCGCCCCGGTCTCCTCCACCTCTTCCGATACTTCTGCCGCCGCTGGAGTATCGGACAGTGCCGGAGATCCTAACCCGCCGTCGGAATCGCCGGCACCTGAGACAGAGAACGGTCTGCTCATCCAGTTCGCCCGAGACGTGCTGCCGATGGCTGCCGATACCGAAACCTCTGGCGCAGCGCTGAAGGCGATCGAGAACGAATGGGCACCGCGGATCAAGGCGATGTCTCCTGAAGGACAAGCCAAGGCCAACAGCATCTCGAAGTCCATGCGGGCGATCTTCAACGGGAACACGAGCCTGGATAGCGCGCTGGATTATTACGCAGAGGCGCTCGGATGCTCGATCTATGATTTGGGAGCCGACGCAAATGGCTGAGAATTCTGCAATTTCGTGGACGCGCCACACTTGGAACCCGGTGATAGGCTGCACCAAGGTCAGCCCCGCGTGCGACGGGTGTTATGCGGAAGCGATGATGGATCACCGATATCATCGTGTGCAGTGGGGGAAGCCTGGACAAAAGGGGACGCTCTCCAGGACAGGCGCCAGCACGTGGAATGATCCTTTAAGGTGGCAGCGCCAAGCCGAAAAGGACGGTGATCGTCCATTTGTCTTCTGCTGTTCTCTCGCTGACGTCTTTGACAATCAGTGGGATCCGCAATGGCGCGCCGACGCCTTTGAGGTAATGCGCAAGACGCCGCGCCTTGTTTACCTGCTGCTGACCAAGCGCCCTCAGAACATCATCAAGCTTGCAACCGAGGCTGGCGGCTTGCCGAGCAACGCGGCGATCGGAACGACCATCGAGGATCAGAAGCGGGCCGATACCAACATTCCGGCATTGCTGCGTGCGAAGCACGAGACGAATCCGCTCTTCGCCTTCCTTTCCTGCGAACCACTTGTGGGTGAGATCGATCTCGAATGGCCGAATAGCGTCTGGCCTGGCGGACCGCCGATGTGCTGCAACGGTTATATGTGCGGGTGCCGTGGCATGCCGACCGATCCTCCATTGATCTACGGCATCGACTGGGTAATCACCGGAGGAGAAACCGACCAGGGCGGGCATAAGGCGCGCCCCACTCATCCGGACTGGTTTCGTAAGCTGCGTGATCAGTGCGCTGCGTGGTCGGTGCCATTCCACCATAAGCAGAACGGCGAGTGGGTGTCGGTCTCGGAGGTCGCCGGTCCTGGAGATCATTTCAAGTTCGAAGACGGCGCAACGGTTCGCCGGATCGGAAAGAAGCTATCCGGGCGCACGATCGACGGCGTCACCCACGACGCATTCCCGGAGGTGTGACATGGGTCGAGAAGATTTCGAAGGCCTCGTCCCTCCTGCCATGCGTATCAGGCGCACGAAGATGCAGGAGGAGGCCAACCAGCTTGATCTTGAGGTGTTCCGGCTCATTGGCAAGCTGGAGGCCTTTGGCGTCCTCCATCGACTGAACGACGTCATCGACATGTCAAAGACCGTCGGCGCGCTGCGGTGGCGTGTTCGTCAACACATGCACAAGGCTGATCGGGAGAAGACATCATGACAACCTCCGCCGAATTCGCCCAGTGGCTCTCATCCGTCCGCAATGTCGGAACGTCGATGGCCAACACGCTCTACAATCTCCGGCAAGATCCGAAGATGTCGGCCGCGGATGCAAAGGTCATCAAAGAGATGATCGACGCGTGGGACGCGATACCGCAGTCCCCACCGCCCTCGTCACAATCGATGGGCGTCACCCTGACTGCTGAGACCGTTATCGCGATGCGTGACGCCTTGATCCGCAATGATGTCTCGGAGGCCTATCACCAGCTCTACCAAGCCGTCGATCCGACCTTTTGCCGATATGAGCCTTGGGTTGATACCGAAGCGCAGCTGCGGCCCGCTCCCGCCGATCATCCGGTGGTGGGTGGCCAGATGCGCCGTATTGCCGAGTTGGAAGCAGAGCTTGAGGATGCGCGCCTTGAGATCGAAGGAGCGCGCCGCCGGAAGGTCACTGTAGGCAATCCATCGCGCGAGAGGTGCGAGCGCCTAGAAGCCGCGATACGGCCGATCAATGACGAAGCGGCGGAACTCGTGGGGCTTGTACCGTTTTTCATTGAGCAGGCCGCGACCTGGCGGGGGATTGCCGCCGCCATGGGCTATGAACCGCTTGCCCACAAAGAGGTTCGCCCGAAAGGCCAATGGCTCAACGAGCGCGTTGCCATGTTCAGGGCGAAGGTCATTGAGGAAGGCCAGCCCACTCCCGCAGATAATGTGCGGGCGGATGCCTGGATCGACGTCAACGAGCGTCTTCCGGGCGAGCAGGGCCACGACAGCGAAGACGTGTCCGTATTTCTCAATGGCCATTGTGGCCTTCTCGATCGTGAAAAGCGTAATGGCGGCGGCTGGGGCTACCGCACCGGCTTCTACGACGCGGCGAAGCAGTGCTTCCGCGTTCACGGCCAGTTAGATCGGTTCGTTACACACTGGCAACCGCTTCCCGCTCCGCCCGCCACCGCAACTCCGGAGACGAAGCCATGAGCGAGCACACCGTACGTTACGATTTCTGCCAGCTAACCTATTGGAACAACCACTCGATGGCGAAGGATGGCGAGGGTTGGACCGAATGCAAGGTTACGCCGCTCGGCGCCTATACCTACGGCGAGCAGACCTTCGTTAACACCGAGCAGGATATCTACCGACGCGATGCGCTGATCGCCTTCCTTGAAAAGGCCTATGAGCTTGGCCGAGCGGCTGCGAAGCGCGAGATCCGTGAAGTTCTCGGTGTGAAGGACCCACGCCTATGACGGACAAACTCTCGAAATGCCCCGCCTGTGGTGGCCTCGGATACTTCCGCTGCGACTGCTGGCCGGGAGACTGCATCTGCGGCCAGGACGAAGACACATGCTTCGAATGCGAAGGTGAAGGGCTGATTGACCCGACATACGACGACGATTTCGGAGTGCCTTTCGAGGATGATGTCCCAGCACCGCCCTCGCAGGGGGAGGATGCCGATGGCTAGATCAGTCCCCGAGTGGATCGGCAAGCACGATGACCAGAAGGTTCCGGACCGTGTGCGTATGCGCATTTTCGACCGGGAGAATGGCGTTTGCCACCTGACAGGCCGCAAGATAGATCCGGTCAGCGATGCCTGGGACCTCGATCATCGGGTTTCGCTCATCCTTGGCGGAGAGCACCGCGAGAGCAATCTCTTCCCCGCCCTGAAGGAGCCGCACAGGAAAAAGACTGCAGCAGAGGTTGCCGTAAAATCGAAGATCGCCCGTACCCGGAAGAAGCATCTCGGCATCAAGCCAGACAAGGCCGGCGGCTTCAACAAGAGATTCCGGCGCAAAATGAATGGCGACGTCGTCGACACGCGCACTGGTGAGGTAATCAGCAGGTGACCGCGCGAGAACGAAAGGTGAATTAATGACCGATCACCTGCCCTACATCTACCGGTGGGATCGCCAAGGTCGGAAGGGCCAGCCGTGCGAGGTGCGCGCTCGCGGAACCATGAATAGCTGCGAGGTCCGCTTCGCCGACGGCTATACGATGATCACCAGCCGGAATGCCCTAAAGCGTGCACCTGTGGATAAGTTCTGTGGAGATCGGGGATGAAAAAGCCCGCCTGCCTCGCTTATGGCGTTGCGCCCCGGCTTATCCCGGTCGAAGCGGCAGCCGCTTATTGCAGCATGACCATTGAGGAATTTGAAGATTTCTATTCAGGACGAGCAATCAAGTCCCGATCCGGGAAAACTCTCTACGATATTCGCCTGATTGACACATGGCTTGATCAGCGCGTCAGCATGTCAAAAGGTGCCACCGACCCGAAAACCTTGCTGAAAGGGCTAGGAGTTGGCGCGACCAAGAGTAAGACGGCGCATGTGGTGTGACGGGATCAAGGGGATCAAGTCGTATCAGATCGGCGACGTCTGGTATCATTACGATCGGAAGAGCGGGAAGAAGATCGAGGCCCAAAGGGGCACGCCTGCCTTCAAAAAAGAAGTCGAGCGACTTCGAGGCAAGCCGAAAGCAGATGACTTCTACGGCACCATAGACGGTGCCATTCTGCTTTACGATCAGGATGACAGATGGAAATTCCTGCGCGAGAGCACCAAGGCGGATTACCGGAAGGTGCTGACCTGGCTGGAGACGGTTGGCTCTACGGCGCTTATCGACGTGACAAAGCCGTTTGCTGTCGAGCTGCGTAATCGCACATCAGAGGAAAAGGGATATCGGTTCGCCAACAAGACGTTGACGATCCTGAAGCTGTTAATGGATTGCGCGGAAGAGGCAGGCTGGATTTCTGAGCATCGCATCAAGGGCATCCCCTACGCAAAACGCCCACAAGAGCTCCCACAGCGCAACAAGCCGTGGACGGCTGATGAGTGCCGCCACATGCTCGCTAACGCCTCAGCGACTGTCCTGGTGCCTTTGGCGCTATGCATCTACCTCGGCTTCCGAATAGGGGACGCGCTCACGATCAGCTCCAAGGATTATGACGGCCGATCGATCCGCAAGGAGACCAACAAGCGTGGCGTCTTCGTATCGATCCCCGTACCGGCTCCGCTGAAAAGGATTTTGGACAATCGCCCTCGTGGTGATTCGGTAACGCTCGCCTTGAAGGCGGACGGCACGCCATGGGCTTACGGAGGCTATCACCAGCGGTTCAACGAACTGCGCGCCAAGCTTTCGACCGCCACCAAAGACAGGCCGATTCTCGTCCGCAGCGATATAACCCTTCACGGATGCCGCCATACGGTAGCGACGATCCTCCGCGATGCGGGCTACAGCACGGAACAGGTGGCGCAATATCTCGGCCAGGAAGATGAAACGATGCCATTGCTGTACGGCAAGAGCGCAGAATTGAATGCCGTAACGGGGCCAATGGCGGAAATTATCGCCCTGAAAGTCGGCGCGTCTTAGACAGTTTCCGAAAATCTGTCTAAACGACAAAACATAAGTGGTTGAAAAGATTGGAGGCCTCGCCCGGAATTGAACCGGGGTACAAGGATTTGCAGTCCTCTGCGTCACCACTCCGCCACGAGGCCTCACAGGCTGTCATGCTAGCCGTGGCGAGCGTTTAGAATGATCGTAAGGAAATCGCAAGAGGGCTTTCCAAAAACATTTCCTGCAATTTCAAACTCCGGCCACATAGAGCTCGTAGTGATCAAGGACCGATCCGGTGTCTGAGTACGCCGCGACAGCCGCAGGCGCAGCTGATGATAAAAGGTCCATCGTGATGGAAATTCGGGCTGCGCTGAACAACAATTAGGCTAACAGCTGCCCAGTCCGCAACCATAAGTCTATCGGCCGCGCAAAAGACAGATCTCAGCGAGATTAGCCTGTCGCCTATATTTATCCCTAGGGAACGATCTGCGATCACATTGATCGCCTTCACCTTCGCTATATTAGCTAAACCGAAATTTAACTTCAAACATTAGTAACAAACTCTTAACTTGACTTTCAGAATCGTCATTCCATCCTACCTCTGGGAGAGACAGGAGTTGAAATGAATTGGGTGCCTTTGAATTCCAAGCAGATTCGCGCTGTCTCCTACGACCCAGAGACTCAGGTCCTTCATGCCAAATTCGCCGGCCGCAGCTCAGTGCGGCATGTCGGGGTGCCGCCGCATATTTATGACAACCTCGTCGAAACCAGCGACCCGGAATTTTACTATAAATATTATCTGGAGCCTTCGCGTATCGAGAGCGGCTGGCAGAAAGCCAATCTCAGCTCCCACGCGGTAAAGCTGTTGATCATTCTCATCGGCGTGCTCGCGATAACGGCGACGGCGCTCGAGGAAAATGGCGAACTGCCAATTCACCTGTCGGAGATTACAGAAACAGGAGCAATCTCTCCAGCTCCGACTGCAAGCCCTGCTGTCTCACCGCACTGACGGATCCAGGGCTGCGCTGCGGCGCCGATCCTCTCGGTGTAGCCGCTTACGAACTTACGCGGGCCGCTTCCGGCGATGCCACCAGACGGCCAAACGGCGCCGCCATCTGCGTGCTATCGGCAAGTCGTGAGACAGGACGATGAAGCCCAGCGGCAGCATCCAGAATCCCAGAATAGGCAAAAAGCCAAGGAAACCGCCGAAAATGAGGACCATTCCAGTCATCATGCGTGCGATACGAGAGCGCGGCATCGGCACCCGCAGCGAGCCGAGAACAAGCTTGCCATCCCTGTGATCGATGCCGAAACGCTTTTCTCCGGCCTTTTTCGGCCCATTTTTGCTGCTAGTCATCCACAAGAGATGGGCCCAAGCGCTGCAAATACAAGCTGATTTCATTTTTTTGAAAAAACTGCTTGGCAAATCGGGAAAGCATTTGTATTACCCCGCTCACGCCGCGGCCAAGCGGTGATCCCTGGTAGCTCAGCGGTAGAGCATTCGACTGTTAATCGACAGGTCGCCGGTTCGAATCCGGCCCGGGGAGCCAGTTTCAGAGATAAGCGCCTGTTTTCGTAGAATATTCCGAAGCAGGCGCTTTCTCGATACCCCTCCCGTAAGTTTTCGCCGATCAGCCGATAAAATCTCGACGTCCGTCGCCGACATGCTGACAGCAGCCCTTTCGGCTATCGCACTTGCGCTCGCCTGAATTTTCGTCAAAATCCTGATTGCAGTGCGCGGGCTCCCGATATCAGCGCGCCTGTGCCCGAAATTTTCATTCATAAATCAAAAAAAGAATTGCAGATCGCAACGTGGTGGCGGCACTCAGCCCCTCGCGCTTATCAGTCCAAATTTCCAGCCTATCTTCACGACGAGGATGCGACATGGATTTCGACGCATCGCAAGGCGACAGAAAATATCCGACCAGTCAGCAGGTGGGCGGGCTTGTTGAATGTTCGGGCCTTCAGGTCGAGCTCCGGCGTTTCGATCCGGGCTGGCAGGTCGACCTTACGCTCGAATGCACGGAGATAGCCGTCCTTTTGTCGGGTCAGTCGAAGATCAGATGGACAGGCGACGGTCACCGGCGGGAAGCTATCGCCCGACCGGGCGTTGCCTGGGTATGTCCAGCTGGCGTCAATGAGAGCGCTGTTGAGATTGTCGGCACCATGCCCGAGTCCCTGCACATCTTCCTGCCGCCATCACTCGTTGCCGAGAGTGCACTTTCAAACTTTGATATCGACCCGGCCAGGGCGCAAATCGCGTATGCGGGCGGCGTCCCGGATCCGGTAATCTTGCAACTAGGCGAGCTCTTTCGTGGCGTGCTGAATCGCAAACTGGAAGCAACGGACCGGCTGTTTCTCGATGGAATCCAGCTGGCGCTGGCGGCGCATTTGCTCGGGACCTATTCGTCCGCCCGCTGGCATCCGCCGACGCGGACACCCACCATCGATCCGAAGAGGCTGAGGCGCGTCCTCGATTTCATCGAGGCGCGCATCGCGGCGGAGATATCGCTGGAGGACCTTGCGGCCGAGGCCTGCCTCAGCCCCTTCCACTTTTCCCGCGTGTTTCGCGCCGCCACCGGCTTTGCGCCGCATCGCTATGTCACCGAGCGACGGATCGAGGCAGCCAAGGAGAAGCTGCGGCTCGCGCAGTCTTCGCTGGTGGAGATCGCCATCGATACCGGCTTCGGCTCGCAGGCAAACTTCACCCGCGTCTTCCGCAAGATGACGGGGCTGACGCCGGGCCAGTACCGCGCGCTTTTCACCTCATAAGCGACCCATCCACCTTCCTGAGGCGCTTGCCTGTTCCCCTTGCGCGTCCGTCGGGCGCAAGATTTGCACATAGTGCAGCAAGAGATGGAAATACGGCACGCGACTTCCAGCCTAAACCTGTCGCATCGAACGGGGCCGCCCTGAACGATGAGAGGAGACAGGGACATGATCACCATCGAAGAGGCCCGCAGAGTCATCGCTGCCGGTGAGGCGCGGGCAAGGGAAATCGGCGTTCCGGCCAATATCGCGGTCCTCGATGCGGGCGCCCACATAAAGGCGTTTGCACGCATGGACGGCGCCCTGCTCGGCTCCATCGACATCGCCGTCAACAAGGCCCGGACGGCTGCGCTATTTTCCATGCCCACGGAAACGATCGGCGAATTCTGCAAACCCGGCGGCACATCGTTCGGGTTGGAGCAGACCAATGGCGGCCTCGTCGTCTTCGCAGGCGGCATTCCCCTTACCGATGGACGCAACATCGTGATCGGCGCCGTCGGCGTGTCCGGAGGGGCAGTCGCCCAGGACCTCGACATTGCCCAGGCTGCAGCAGCCGCCATCGCCGGCTGAACTATTTTCAACCCCAAGCGCATCGAAGGAAGTCATCATGACGAAGACCATTCTCATCACTGGCGCAGGCTCAGGCTTCGGCAAGGCTGCCGCCCTCGGCATGGCCAAGAACGGCCACACCATCATCGCGACGGCGCAGGTCTCCTCGCAGGTCACGCCGCTGCGCGAAGAAGCCGCCGCGCTCGGCCTGGAAAACTTCCACGTCGAACGCCTCGACCTCACCGACCCCTACGATATCAAGCAGGCGCAACGTTGGGATTTTGACGTTCTCTGGAACAATGCCGGCATGGGCGAAGCCGGTCCGGTCTGGGAAATCCCGGTCGAGCTCGTGCGCAAGAACTACGAAGTCAACGTCTTCCTGCCGCTGGTACTGACCCAGGGCGTCGTTCAGCGCTGGATCCGCGAAGGCAAGAACCATGGCAAGAAGGTGGTCTTCACCTCCTCGATGGGCGGCCTGTTCACTCCGGCCAACTGGGGGACCTATGTCTCTACCAAGCATGCTCTGGAATCGATCGCCGAAGCGCTGCAGCAGGAACTCGGCCCCTACGGCATCAAGATCCAGACGATCAATCCGGGTGCCTATTACACCGGCTACAACGAAACGATGGCCGACAATCCGTTCCGCTGGCTCGATGACAGCAAGAACTTTACCAAGCGGGCCGAACTGCGCAGCGGCTTCGACGACTTCTTCGCCACCCCCGAAGGCAAGATGGACCCAGCGGAAATGATCGAGCGGATGATCGAGATCGTCCCAGCCGATACCGGCAAGTTCCGCAACGTCGTCCCGAAGGTCATCGAGGACATGCTTAAGGAGCATCAGCTCAAGGCCTGGGAAAACCGGATCTAAGCAGATCACCGGCGGCAAGCGCCGCAAGCGGCACCTGCCAGTGGGTGCCGCGTCGTCGATCCAACTCAGGAGGAAGCCATGTCCATCACCGCAAGCGCAACGCTCCACAGCCCGGCACCCTTTGTTCGTCGTATCTTCAACGCTGCCCTCGGCATCGCAGCCGCGATCCTGGCCCTGATCGGGCTCGAAGCCCGCGCCGCCTCGCAGACGCCAACCGAAACCGAGCGTCGCAACAAGGCGGCCGTCGAGGCCGGCTTTGAGGCATGGGCATCAGGTACAGGCAGCCCTTACGACCTTCTCGCCGACGACGCCCGCTGGACGATCGAGGGCTATTCGCTGGCATCGAAGACCTATCCGAGCCGCGAGGCGTTCCTGCGCGAGGTGATCCGGCCGTTCAACGCCCGCATGAAGGCACCGCTGAAGCCCGTGATCCGCAACGTCTATGCCGACGGCGACACCGTGATCGTCTTTTTCGATGCCCGCGGTATCGCCCGGGACGGGAAACCTTACGTCAATACCTATGCCTGGTTCCTCGACATGCGCGACGACCGTATCGTACGCGCCTCGGCCTTTTTCGATTCCGTCGCGTTCAACGAGTTCTGGATGCGTGTGACGCCTTCAGAATAGACGTCAAGAACTTGATCTCGCTCAAACGACGCGCGACGAAGCAGACGTAACCTCCGTTCACAGCCAACGGAGATCCCCATGCCAACAGAGACCATCATTATCGTCAGTGGCGTTGTCGCAGCATTCGCGCTTTTTGCAGCCGGTCTCGCCTTTGCGAGCATCACTTCCAGCAAATAGGCGGAAAGCAATCGTCCGGCTCAGAAACCGCGTCAGCAGCAGACACCGTCGCCGACAAACAAAGACGCCCCGGAAACCAGGGCGTCTTTTTTGATTCAATCGGATTGTGGTTCCCGCGCAAACTTACGCAGACGGCTGCTTGGTCTTGCGGAGATAAGGCAGAACCGTATCGAAGGAGCCGAAGCGGGCGATGGCGTCTTCGTTGGAGACGGCGGCGGTGATGATGACGTCGTCGCCCTGATTCCAGTTGGCGGGCGTTGCAACCTGGTGCTTGGCGGTCAGCTGGATGGAGTCGATGGCGCGCAGGATCTCGTTGAAATTGCGGCCCGTCGTCATCGGGTAGGTGAGGATCAGCTTGATCTTCTTGTCCGGGCCGATGACGAAGACGGAGCGCACGGTGGCGTTGTCTGCGGGCGTACGGCCTTCGGAGCTTTCACCGGCGCCGGCCGGCAGCATGTCGTAGAGCTTGGCGACCTTGAGGTCCTTGTCGCCGATCAGCGGATATTCGACATCGAAGCCGGTTGCCGTCTTGATGTCGTTCTTCCACTTGCCGTGGCTTTCGACCGGATCGACGGAAATGCCGATGATCTTGACGCCGCGCTTCTTGAACTCACCCTCGAGGCCAGCCATGGTGCCGAGCTCGGTCGTGCAAACCGGCGTAAAGTTCTTCGGATGCGAGAAGAGAACCGCCCAGCCGCTGCCGATCCAGTCATGGAACTGAACGGGGCCCTGGGTGGTGTCGGCGGTGAAATCGGGAGCAATATCGTTGATACGTAGGCTCATGGTCGGCCCTCCAATTGCGGATCGTTAAATCTGAGCACTCACAGGCAGTTCTGCGTGCAGATGACTATCTACAGACCTGCGCCGAGCGCGGTCAAACGAAAGCCTTCCTCGAATGGGCCAGCGGCGGAATATTTATTTCCAGCTCCAAAGATGACCTGACATTGGACTACCGGCATCATGCACGCAAAAAGGCAGCGGCGCGCGCACAAATCGATGCTTTTCGCATGCCGCGTTATTCCCTACTCACTATCGAAGAATGACAAAGAGGGAAGCGGCGATGGCGACACCATTCTATTGGAATGAACTGAACACTTATGATTTTGCCGCTCTTTCCGCTGATACGACCATCGCCATCCTGCCGATTGCTTCGACAGAGCAACACGGTCCGCACCTGCCCATAGCAACCGATGTGGCGATCGCCAACGGCATGCTGGCGGAACTGCGCCGGCAACGGCCCGACGACCTCGATATCCTTGTCTTGCCAACCCAGGAAATCGGCAAGGCCAATGAGCATGTCTATGGTCCAGGCACGCTTTCCCTCGGCGCCGAGCTGCTTATCCCCGTCTGGACGGCGATTGGCGCGAAGGTGGCGGAGGCCGGGCTGCGCAAGCTCGTCATCGTCAACTCGCATGGTGGCAATGTCGATATCATGAGCATCGTCGCGCGCGAGTTGCGCGTGCGCCACCAGATGGCCGTCGTTTCCACACAATGGGGCCGCTTCGGCAATCCTGACGGCATGATCAGCGAGCAAGAGACACGCTACGGCATTCATGGCGGCGAGGTGGAAACCTCGCTGATGCTGCATTTCCGGCCGGAACTGGTGCGGATGGAGAAGGCTGAGAATTTCACATCGAAGGCTGAATGGATGCGCGAGCAATCGCAGTATATCCAGCCGCTGCCGCCGCATTCGCTCGCCTGGATCGCGCACGATCTCAATCCGAACGGGGTTGTCGGCGACGCCTCGAAGGGAACGGCCGAAAAGGGTGAAGCGATCTGCCGCCATCAGGTGAAGGGCTTTATTGAGCTTCTCCGTGACCTCATGCGCTATCCGCTCTCCAACCTCTATTCGCGATAGTCAGGCAACGACAGGACGCTCCAGCGGGATGTGTCCCTTGGCCTGCAGTTCCTGAACAAGGCCGGCGAGCTCGGCCAGCAAGTATTCAACGAAGAGGCTGGTGGCGGAATCGAGCGGCGCCCGGGCACGGGCAAAGAGCTTCATCGGCTGATGGCGGCTGTGCGGCTCGGCAATCGGGCGGAATACCAGTTCGCCCTGGCGGCATTCGGTGATGACATCAAGCGGGTTCAGCATGGAGAGCCCTGCCCCGCATTTGACCAGTTTCTTCAGCATTTCCGAAGCGTTGGTCTCCAGAACCGGCTCGACAGGAATATCGAGCCTCGCCATTGCGAGGTTGATGACCTCACGCAGGCTGGTGCCCTGCTGCGCAAGCACAAGCCGCTCCTGCACCACGTCGGCAAGGCTGATCGGACCGGGCCCGATCAGGGGATGGCCAGGCGGCAGGACGACGCCGATCGGGATATCGAAATTGCCGAGCGTGCGGATGCCGGGTGTGGCCTGAATATTGAATCCGAGGCCGATATCCACCTCACCCGATAGCACCGGATTGACGGTCATCGTGCCGGCATCGTTGCGCAGATGGATGAAAACGCGCGGATGCTCGGACTGGAAGCGGGCGATGATTTCCGGCAACGGTCCCGCGGCAAGACCGACCGTCGTTACCAATCGCACCTTGCCGGCCTGCTGCATCTTCAGGCTTTTGATGCGACCTTCCAGCCGCTCGTAATTCTTCAGAACCTCTCTGATATGCTCGATGCAGAGTTCGCCGGCGGCCGTCAGCCGCAAGCCGCGCGGCAGGCGCTCGAAGAGCGGCGCACCCATTTCCTCTTCGAGAGCCAGTATCTGCCGGTTGATCGCCGAAGAAGCGACGTTGAGACGCGCTGCAGCCTTCCGGATCGAGCCGGTGCGGGCGATCTCGTTGATGTACAGAAGCTTTCTGGAGTGCAGCATCGAGACCTCGTTGCATCGTTTTTAAGCACGGCGCCCAAATTAGGCACAGACATCAGGTGAGATGCCAAAAAGGCATCGTTGCGCACGAATTTTGATGCTTTTCAAAGAGCGAAGCAATCGCTCAAATGAAGAAAATCGGGGGCCGAAAACGAGCTTCCAAGGCACCAGAAGGGGAACGCCGCCATGTCCAACAGATTGAAAACATCCGTATTTTCTGCCCTTCTTGGGCTTGGCGGCATGCTTGTCGCCAGTGCACCGGGCCATGCGCTCGACAAGGTCAGCTATGGCACCAACTGGCTGGCACAGGCAGAGCATGGCGGCTTCTATCAGGCAGTCGCCGACGGAACCTATGCAAAATACGGCCTTGATGTCTCTATCGTGCAGGGCGGGCCGAACGCCGCCAACAACGCGCTGCTGATCTCCGGCAAGATCGACTTCTATATGGGCGGGCCGCAGGGCGAAATCTCCGCCGTCGAACAGGGTATTCCGCTTGTCGACGTTGCCGCGATCTTTCAGAAGGACCCGCAGATCCTGATCGCTCATCCTGACGTCGGCATCGACAAGTTCGGGGATCTTGCGAAACTGAAGAGCCTGTTCCTCAGCAAGGATGGCTACCTCACCTATTTCGAGTGGATGAAGGCAAATTTTCCGGGGTTCAAGGACGAGCAGTACAAGCCCTACAACTTCAATCCAGGCCCGTTTCTTGCCGACAAGCAATCCGCCCAGCAGGGCTACCTGACCTCGGAGCCTTACGAGATCCAGAATCAGACCGGCTGGGAGCCGAAGGTCTTCCTGCTCGCCGACAACGGCTATTCGCCCTATTCGACGATGATCACCACGACCCAGCAGATGGTCGATACCAAGCCTGACGTCGTGCAGCGCTTCGTCGATGCCTCTATCGAGGGCTGGTACAGCTATCTCTACGGCGACAACAGCAAGGCTAATGCGCTGATCAAGAAGGACAATCCGGAAATGACGGATGGCCAGATCGCCTATTCGATCGCCAAGATGAAGGAATACGGCATCATCGAGTCCGGCGACGGCCTGGACAAGGGCATCGGCTGCATTACCGACGCTCACTACAAGAAGTTCTTCGACGAAATGGTAGCGATCAAGGTCTTCAAGCCTGAGACCGACTATACCAAAGCCTTTACGACGAAATTCGTCTGCAAGAACGTCGGCGCATCGCTGAAGAAATAAGCCTTCCCAAGGCGGGCCTGTCGCCACCCGGCGGCGGGCCGCTTCCCCTTCGATAAAAGAGCGAGAGAATGTCCCTAGCGGAAACCAAGGCGGCGCCTTCGAAGGAGACTCGCAAGCGGCCGCTGGTCGTCATGCAGTCGGTCTCGAAGGTCTTTTCCAGCGGCACGATCGCGCTTTCGGGCATGTCGCTGACGGTCGAGAGCGGTGAATTCATCAGCCTTCTCGGCCCTTCCGGCTGCGGTAAATCCACGGCACTACGCATCATCGCCGGTCTCGGCGACGCCACGTCGGGCAAGATCGACTGGCCAAGTTCGCGCATCAATTCGCAGGGCCTGCCGGAGGGCGATATCGGTTTCGTCTTCCAGGAACCGACGCTGATGCCGTGGAAGACCGTGTTCGGCAATGTCTACCTGCCGCTGAAACTGCGCGGCGTTTCCAAGGCGCAGGCCAGGGATCGGATCACGGAGGTCCTTGCGACCGTCGGCCTGCAGGATTTCGCCGATGCCTATCCGCGGGAACTCTCCGGCGGCATGAAGATGCGTGTGTCGATTGCCCGCGCGCTAGTGACCAAACCAAAACTGCTGCTGATGGATGAGCCCTTTGCAGCGCTCGACGAAATCACGCGCCAGAAACTCAATGACGACGTTCTGCGGCTGTGGAAAGCGACGGGCATCACCGTGATCTTCGTGACGCACTCCGTCTTCGAGTCTGCCTATCTTTCCAACCGCATCGTGGTGATGAAGGCGCGGCCGGGCCGCGTCCATGCGGATTTTCCGCTGACAACAAGCCTTGAGCGGGATTCGCATTACCGGACCTCGGAAGAATACCGTCGGGCCTGCGAGACGGCATCGCGTTCGCTGATCGAGGCAATAGGCGGGACGGAGGAACATTGATGAGCGTCGAGGGCATCGAAACAAGCGCGACCGCGCCCCTGTCCGTTCCCAATCCGATCAACGCAAAGAGGCGCGATCTGGCGCTTCGCATCGCTGTGCCTTTTCTCGTGATCGGCGTGCTGATCGTTATCTGGGAGTTCTACGTCGTGCTCTCGGGTGTTCCGCCCTATATCCTGCCCGGCCCTGGCGCTGTGGCAGCGGCCTTCATCCATGACTGGGGCACACTTGCCCCTGCCCTCTGGGTCACCACGCAGATCACCTTGATATCGCTTGTCCTGGCACTGATCGGGGGGGTGGGATTTGCGATCTTCCTGGTCCAATCGCGCTGGATCGAAATCGCTTTCTATCCGCTCGCCGTCATCCTGCAGGTCACGCCGATCGTGGCGATCTCACCGCTGATCCTGATCTACGCACCGTCGACGCAGGTGGCGCTCCTGATCTGCGCCTTCCTCGTCGCCTTTTTCCCGATCCTGTCCAACATGGTCCAGGGCCTGAAGAGCGTCGATCATAATCTCATCAACCTCTTCGAACTCTACGGCGCCTCGCGCTGGCAGACGCTGATCTACCTGAAGATCCCGGCAGCCCAGCCCTATTTCATGACCGGGCTTCGCATCGGCGGCGGCCTAGCGCTGATTGCCGCCGTGGTTGCCGAATTCGCCGCAGGTTCGGCGGGTGCCGGTTCCGGCCTCGCCTTCCGTCTGCTGGAATCGCAATATCGCATGAACATTCCCCGCCTTTTTGCCGCGCTCTTCATGCTGTCCATGCTCGGCGTCGCGATCTTCACCATTACCTCCTTCATTTCATGGCTCAGTCTGCATCGCTGGCATGAGAGCAGCCTGAAGCGGGAAAATTGATGACCTATTCCTTCATGTCCCCCCCGAATGCGGGCCGTTTCGTGCTCGCCAACGCAACGCTTCCGGCTGTCGCCATCAGCGGCTTTGCTGCCGTCGCCAATGAAGGCCTCGTCAAGGCGGATATCGTGATCGCCGACGGTCTCATCTCGGCAATCCTGCCTCCCGGAACAGCGCCGGCCGAATTCGCCAAGTCCGACATGCGGGAAGGCATGGTGTGGCCTTGCTTTGCAGATATCCATACGCATCTGGACAAGGGCCATATCTGGCCGCGCAAGCCCAATCCCGACGGAACCTTCATGGGTGCGCTGGAGGCGGTCGGCCGGGACCGCGAGGCGAACTGGTCGGCGGCGGATGTGCGCAAGCGCATGGAATTTTCGCTGCGTTCAGCCTATGCGCACGGCACTGGGCTTATCCGCACGCATCTGGATTCGCTGGCACCCCAGCACCGTATCTCCTTCGAGGTCTTTGCCGAGATCCGGGAGGAATGGAAAGACAAGATTGCCTTGCAGGCGGTCGCTCTCTTCCCGCTGGACAACATGGTCGACGAGGCATTTTTCGCTGATCTCGTTGCTGTCGTAAAGGACAAGGGTGGACTGCTTGGCGGTGTCACCAAGATGGGACCAGCGCTCGACTGGCAGCTCGATACGCTTTTGCGCGCGGCGGCGGAGAACGGCCTCGATGTTGATCTGCATGTCGACGAGACCGACGACCCTGGCGCAGAAACATTGAAGGCGATCGCCGAAGCCGTTCTGCGCAACCGGTTCGAAGGCAAGGTGACGGCGGGCCATTGCTGCTCGCTGGCGCGGCACGACGACGATATCGCGCAACGGACGGTCGAACTGGTTCAAAAGGCCGGAGTTTCGGTCATCTCGCTGCCGATGTGCAACATGTACCTGCAGGATCGCTATCCCGGCCGCACACCGCGCTGGCGCGGTGTCACTCTGTTCAAGGAACTGGCGACTGCCGGTGTCGAGACGGCCGTCTCCTCCGACAATACCCGCGACCCCTTTTACGCCTATGGCGATCTCGATCCGGTCGAAGTGTTTCGTGAGGCAGTGCGCATCCTGCATCTCGATCATCCGCTCGACACCGCGGCACGCATCGTCACGACGTCACCTTCCAAGATTGCCGGCAGGCCGCAGATGAGCCGCATTGCCGTCGGCAGCCCCGCCGATCTCGTGCTCTTCAGCGCCAGGCGCTGGAGCGAATTCCTTTCCCGTCCGCAGTCTGACCGCGTCGTGCTTCGTCGCGGCAAGGTGATCGACCGCAGCCTGCCGGATTACCGTGAACTCGATAGCGTCGTTGGAGCCTGACATGGCCGATTATCAGAAGATCAAAAAAGAACTCGAAGGTATCGCGATCGAGGACAATCCGGCGCTCGTTCGCCAGAAGAGCCGGGACTTCTACTGGTATTCGCCAATCCTGAAGGCGCAGCTCGATAATGTGACGGCCGATATCGTCGTCACGCCGAAAAACGAGGCCGAAGTCATCCAGACGCTAAAGGTCGCCTTCGCCCATGGCGTGCCCGTCACCCCGCGCGGCGCCGGCACGGGCAATTACGGTCAGGCCATGCCGCTCTCAGGCGGTATCGTGCTCAACCTCGCCGCCATGGACAAGATCAAGGAAATCCATCCGGGTCGCGTCATCTGCGAACCCGGCATCGTGATCGCCCAGCTCGACAAGCAGACCAAGGCGCATTCCGGCCAGGAGTTGCGCTTCCATCCCTCGACCGCCCAAACGGCAACGGTCGGCGGCTTCATTGCCGGCGGTTCCGGCGGCGTCGGCTCGATCACCTGGGGCGGGTTGCGTGATCTCGGCAATATCCTGCGCCTGCGGGTCGTGACCATGGAAGCGGAGCCGCGCGTGCTCGATCTCACCGGCTGGGACTTGCAGAAGGTCAGCCATGCCTACGGCACCAACGGCATCATCACGGAAATCGAGATGCCGCTCGCACCCGCCTATGACTGGGTGGATGTGCTGGTCGGCTACGATGACTTCATGGATGCAGTGCGCTTCTCCGATGCGCTGGCGAAATGCAACGGTATTCTCGTCAAGGAAATCGCGCCGATCGCGGCCCCTATCCCGCATGACTATTTCACCCGCCACAAGCCCTATATCCGCCAGGGTCAGTCGATCGTCGTGCTGATGATCGCGCCGCATTCCATGGATGCTTTCCTGGCCTTCACGGCAGCGCAGAAGGGCGAAATCATGTTCCGCTCCGACAAGGTCGAGAGCATGCGTGGCATTCCGCACGCCTATGAGCTAGCCTGGAACCATACGACGCTGCGTGCGCTCAAGGTCGATCCCACCTTCACCTATCTGCAGGTGCAGTATCCGGGACCGGATCATGTGGCCAAGGTGAAAAAGATGGTGGAGATCTTCGGCGATGAGGTGCCGGGTCATCTCGAATTCATCAAGTTCGATGGGCAGATCCAGTGCTCGGGCCTGCCGCTGGTACGCTATACGACAGAGGAGCGGCTGGAAGAGATCATCAAGATCCATCAGGATCATGGCTGCCCGATCTTCAACCCGCACCGCTATACGCTCGAAGAGGGCGGCATGAAGCGCACCGACAAGGTGCAGCTCGCCTTCAAGCATGAGACCGATCCGAAGGGGCTGCTCAATCCTGGCAAGATGATCGCCTGGGAGAACCCCAATTTCGATTTCGATGCCGGCAAGAACTACCTTTTCCCGGGCCTTGCCGCCGTCATGGAGGCTTCATGAGGGTTCTTGTCCTCCACTCGCACCCGGTCGAGGAAAGCTACGGCAAGGCGCTCTACAGACAGAGCCTGGAGAGCCTCGCCAAGGCCGGGCACGATGTGGATGCCTGCGATCTCTATGCGGAGAATTTCGATCCCGTCCTCTCGCAACATGATCGGCTCGTCTACCACGACTATCCCGACAATATTTCGCTGGTGAAACCCTATGTCGACAGGCTGAAGCAGGCCGAGGCGCTGGTCATCTGCACACCGGTCTGGAATTTCGGCTTCCCGGCGATCCTGAAAGGTTATTTCGACCGGGTCTGGCTTCCCGGCGTTTCCTTCGCGCTCGTGAACGGCAAGGTCGAATCCCGCCTGCGGCATATCAAGAAGCTTGGGGCGGTGCTGACCTATGGCGCGACACCTTTCCGCGCCTTCGTTGCCGGCAATCCGCCAAAGAAGATCGTGAAGCGTGTCTTGCGGGCGCAGATCGACCCGTTCAAGCCGGTTACCTTTCTCGCCCATTACGACATGAACAACTGCACCCCGGAGACACGGGCAGCGTTCCTGGCGAAAGTGAAGGACGCGATGGAGCGATTTTAGGGGCGGCTTGCATCGGTACACCTAACCGGGCGCACCCCGCATGGTGGTCGATCTCTTCGGCGCCGATATCGGCCAGCATGCGCGCACCGCCATGGGCGCTGCTGCCGCGCCGGTGCGCTGCCCCGTCGTAATCGCCGCGGAGCTTGCGATCAAATCCTAGAAAACCTTCGCCGCCGTTACTTCCACTTCCACCAGAAATTCCGGCCGGGTAAAGCCGTTGATGATAATGAGCGTCGAAACGGGTTTCGGATCGAGCGTGAAGCGGTCGCGCACCGCCATATAGGCCGGGAAGTCTTCCCGCTTCGTCACGAAGCCGGAAATGCGGATGACATCAGCAAAGCTCATCTCGGCCTCGGCGAGGATCGCCTTGATCGCTTCGAAGCAGAGCTCGGCCTGGGCCGTCACATCCTCAGGAATCTTTTCATCGAGGCCGATGCCGAGCTGACCTGACGTGACCAGCAAGGATGCGCCCGGCGGTATGAGCAGACCGTGATTGTAATTTCCGAAGGGACGGCGGACGGATGGCGGGTTGAAAATCTTCTTCATGAAAAGACCTCGCTATAGACAGAGATTTATAGCGAGGTTTTCCGCCGTATTCCAAGCACTTGCTTGCGATAGATCTCAGAAATCGAGGGATTGCTGGGCAGGAGGCGGTGGACCGACATGCAAGCCTTCGAGCTCCAGCATGCGAAGCTTGGACGTCGAACCGCCAGGCGCCGAAAAGCCACCGATCTTTCCGCCTGCCGCCAGCACCCGATGGCAGGGAATGATGAGCGCGACAGGATTCTTTGCCATCGCCTGGCCGACGTCGCGCGCTGCCTCCGGCCCCACCCCAAGCTCCTTCGCCAGGGTGCCGTAGGTCGTCGTGCGACCCCAGCCGATACGGCGCGCGGCAGCATAGACATCGCGGAAGAATGCGTCCTGGCCGTCAAGGTCAACGGCGACAGTGGAGAAGTCGATTTCTTCGCCTTCGAAGTAACGCTTTGCCGCAGCAACAGCGTCCAAAATCTGCGGCGTGGGTTTGCCCGGTTCGGCAGCCGGCAGACGGCGCAGCAACAATCGTTCTGTCGAATCGGCGCTTTTCGTGGGCAGCTGGAACCGCGTCACGCCGGTATCGCTCCAGGCGATGCCGCAAAAGCCGCCTACGGTTTCAAAGATCAGGTATTGATGCACTTTCTGAGCCATGGTGAAGCCCTCACATTCCGTCAGGTATCAGAATCGTATCGCGAGGGTGCAAGTTCAACCCGTTTCTTGCGCGTATCCCGATAAAATGTCAGGCCGATGCCGCGGTCGTGGCATGTGGGGATATCTGTGGTCTCTTTGCCTTCGCCTTGCCTTTCACCACATCAAACAACGCATAGCCGCCGGTCCAGCGTCCAAAACCGCTGGCGATATTGATATGGCCTGCAAGCCCGATATTGCGAACTTCGGTTTTCCAGAGGCGGGTGTAGAAGCTCAGACGGTCGAGCGACATGTATTTATCGTCGAGACTGCCGACGGTGAGGCTCGGAAAGGGAAGCGGGGTAGTCGGCATGGGGCCGAAAGTGAGCGACCCGGGATGCAGCCTTTCCGTGGCCCGCAAATCGCAGGGGGCAACCAGAAGCGCTCCCTTGATCCTGCGTGCCACTGGCCGGTCGGCGAGCCTCGCCGTCAGGATGCAGCCGAGGCTATGGGCAATGATATAGGCCTCTCCAGCTTCCAGCAGTGCCTGTTCCAGGCGCTCCATCCAGCGGTCCAGACGAGCATGATTCCAGTCGTCCTGGCGGACCAGCCGGCTCTGCGGCACATCATCAAGCCAAAAGTGCTGCCAATGCCCCTCGTCGGAACCGAACAGACCCGGCACGATCAGGATTTTCGTCATTGCTGTCTCCTGGCGCAGGCGCAGCAGACTGCTGCAACGCATCTCCGCCAGAATTATCCATAAATTTTATGGACTAAAGAAATGAAGCTCCAAAACCCGGAAGAAAGCTGGAAAATCCATCGCCGAATCAGAAATTGCTGCTCGACGAAAAAGTCGCCAGGTCGCAGGATATTCTGAGGCCGATGGCATCGTGGCAGCCTGTGCTCTCGCCCGCAGCCATTTCTCGCCCGGCAAAAAGCTGAATGCTTTCGACGCGGACGGGGCCGGCAGACCAGAGCAACGGGCGGTTGACGTCGATGGCGGCAACCCGCTGCTCGGTGGCCTTTACGACGGTGGAAGCGAGCGCCATGCCGCCCACGGTCAAGGCGAGAGCAAGTACCATCTGAAGGCAGAGATCGCCTGCCTCGCGCAGTGAAATGAACATGGCGGCCTCATGCCGTAAACGGGGATTCACTGCGCAGGTAAGGCAAGGAAGGGCGGAGGCAAAGCGGCTTTCGCGGTTAAGGTTTACGCGTAACCATCGCAATCACTTCAACCGCGCCGCTTAAATTTCGGAACAAGCAATCGCCTCGCGGGTTAGGCACATGTCACCAAAGATGAAAATCGAAGGAGGATAGCTCCCATGCGTAAATCCCTTATCGCCGCTTCGTTGCTTGCCATCGGCATGGCTTCGTCGGCATTTGCCCAGTCCAATCCCGACACTATCGGCCCGACCAACGGCGGCTCCACGGACCCGGGCTCGGGCAATTACTCCTCGGACTATACGAGTGACAGCAACGGCATTCATCCGGTTCCCTCAAGCGCGGTCGATCCGGCCACGACACAGAGCATCGGCGGCCAGGCCATCGATTGCCCCGGCATGGCGCAGCAGAACACGGGTGTCGATACGCGCGGCGGCGAAAGCGGCGCTTCGATCAGTGAGGCATGCCGCGAATACGACAACTGATCGGGCAAAGACCCGTTCGTTGAGAGAGGCCGGCTCGACCGGCCTTTTTCATGCGTGCTTCATGAAACTCCTGATCCGATTGCCCCGTACTTCCGTAACAGACAGGAGAGGCAGGACAGGGAGCAGCCATTGGCACGGGATATTGTTGCAAGACCGGTGATCGTGTGGTTTCGCAAGGATCTGCGCCTTGACGACAACAGGGCACTTCAGGCGGCATGCGCATCGGGGCGGCCGGTTATTCCACTTTATATTCGCGAATACGGGGAAGACGGCACCGGGCCACTCGGTTCGGCTCAGGCATGGTGGCTGCACCATTCGCTGCATGCGCTCGATGGCGCCCTTAGAAAACGTGACGGCAAGCTCGTCCTAGCCAGCGGCCATGCCCGAAACGTGCTGGGCGACTTCATCAGGCGAAGCGGTGCGGAAGCGGTATTCTGGAACCGTCGCTACGATCCGCCCGGCATTGCGATCGACACGCGCCTCAAGCATGAACTCGAAAAGCAGGCAATCGAGGTGCGCAGCTTCGGCGGCCAGCTCCTGCATGAACCGACGAAACTCAAGACATCAGGCGGCACGCCCTATCGCGTCTATACGCCGTTCTGGCGGGCACTCGAAGAAGATGGAGAGCCGGAAGCGCCTGTCGACATGCCTCAACGCTTCCGCTTCCCCAAAGAGTTTCCCGCATCTGAAACGCTTGCCTCTTTCAAGTTTCTGCCACGCAAGCCGAACTGGGCGAAGTCCTTCCCCGACATGTGGACGCCGGGGGAAGCCGCTGCCCACCAAAAGCTCCGGGAGTTCGTCGAAAACGCTCTTCCGGGTTACTCGGCTGACCGGGATTTCCCCGGCAAGGCGGCAACGTCCCTGCTCTCTCCGCATCTGGCACTCGGCGAGATTTCGCCGGCGCGTATCTGGGAGGCGACAAAGGGCCTCTCCCGCAGCATCCCATCCGACGATATCGTGCGCTTTCGCAAGGAACTGGCATGGCGGGAGTTTTCCTACCACCTGCTCTTCCATTTTCCCAAACTTGCAAGCGCCAACTGGAACGACAGTTTCGACGGTTTCGGCTGGCGACAGGATGAAGACGGATTCCATGCCTGGTGCAACGGCCAGACGGGCTATCCCATCATCGACGCAGGCATGCGCCAGCTTTGGCGCCATGGCTGGATGCATAACCGCGTCCGGATGATCACAGCCTCGTTTCTCATCAAGGACCTGCTGGTCGACTGGCGTCGAGGCGAAGCCTGGTTCCGCGATACGCTCGTCGATGCGGACCCGGCCAACAATGCGGCCAGCTGGCAATGGGTGGCAGGTTCAGGCGCCGATGCCTCTCCCTTCTTCCGCATCTTCAACCCGGTTCTGCAGGGCGAAAAATTCGATGCGGACGGCAGCTATATCAGGCAGTTCGTGCCCGAGCTCGAAAATCTGGAGGACAAATATATCCACCGGCCGTTCGAGGCACCCGCGAGCGTGCTTGAAAAAGCCGGTATCACGCTTGGCGAAACCTATCCCCAACCCATCGTCGATCATGCCACGGCGCGCCGGCGGGCGCTGAAGGTCTATAACGCGATAAAGGATGCAGCATGAACGCGCATGTTCCTTCGCTGCCACGCCGGCTCAAGGTCGCGGTCATAGGATCGGGCATATCGGGTGCATCGGCTGCCTGGGCGCTCAATCCTGTTCATGACGTGACGCTTTATGAGAAGGATGTCCGGCCGGGCGGCCATACGGCAACGGTCGATGTCGATTATGACGGGTTGAGCATTCCAGTCGACACCGGCTTCATCGTCTACAACGAGCACAATTATCCCAATCTGACCGCGCTCTTTGCGGAACTCGGCGTCGCCACGCATGCCAGCGACATGAGCTTTTCGCTGTCGCTCGATCAGGGCAGGCTGGAGTGGAGCGGCGGCGGGCTCTCGTCGATATTCGCGCAAAAGCGCAATCTGCTGAGCCCTTCCTTTCTCTGGATGATCCGCGAGATCCTGCGCTTCAACCGGACCTGCCTGGAAGATCGGGCAGCCGGGCATCTCGCCTCGCGCTCGATCGGCGATTATCTCGACTGGCGCGGCTTCTCGCCCGGTTTCACCAACAACTATCTGGTGCCCATGGCGGCGGCGATCTGGTCGACGCCATCAGCGCGCATGCTGCAATTTCCCGCCGAACATTTCGTCAATTTCTTCGACAATCACCGGCTGATCTACCGCCACCAGCATCAGTGGCGCACCGTCACCGGCGGCAGCCGCAACTATCTGAAAAGGCTTTTGTCGCCGTTTGGTGACAAGGTAAGACTTGGCTGCGGGGTGCGCGGCGTAACACGCAAGGCGAAGGGCGTCATCCTCATCGACGAAGCCGGCGGCGAGGCTTTCTTCGACAAGGTGATCTTCGCCTGCCACAGCGACCAGACGTCGCGTCTGCTGATCGATGCGACGGATCAGGAAAAGCGCCTGCTCGCTGCCGTCCCCTATCAGCCCAACCGCGTTATCCTGCACCGTGATGCCAGTCTGATGCCGACGCGGCGCAAGATATGGGCCTCCTGGAACTATCTGCGCTCGAGCCATGGCGACGGTGGGGCGGGTGTAGCTGTTACCTACTGGATGAACAGGCTGCAGGGCATCGATCCGAACTTCCCGCTCTTCGTTACGCTGAACCCGGATCGCGAACCCGATAGCCGCAAGGTCTTTGCCGAGTTCACCTATGAGCATCCGCAGTTTTCCGCCGAAGCGATGGCAGCACAGCAGGCGATCGCGGTCATCCAGGGAAAGAACAATTGCTATTTCGCAGGCGCCTGGACCGGATATGGCTTCCACGAAGATGGACTTGTCTCCGGCCTTGCGGCGGCGGAAGCTCTGGGCGGCATCACACCCTGGCGAACCGACCGACCCTCCCCCCGTGAAACGATACTGGAAGCGATGGCATGATGGCATCGCGCAAAAGCCCCGACGCATCGAGATATGGCGTCAGCGTGACGCGAAACGGTCGTCCGCCGGACGCAGCGGCAGTGCTTTATGTAGGCAATGTCATGCATCAGCGCATGAAACCGTTTGGCCATCGCTTCCAGTATCGGGTGTTTTCGCTTGCTATCGATCTCGACCGTTTGGACGAAGCAGACAGGCAATCGACGCTGTTTTCGGTCAACCGAAGCAATCTCGTCTCGTTCCATGAAGAAGACCATGCAGCAGGCGGAAAGCTGCGCTCGCATGCCGATGGCCTGCTTGCAGATGCCTGTGTCGAGCGACCGGCCAAAATCCTGCTCGTCTGCTATCCGCGGATCTTCGGCTACGTCTTCAATCCGCTTTCCGTCTATTATGCTTATGACGAGAAGGATTCAGTTATTGCGCTGATCTACGAGGTGCGCAACACGTTCGGCGAGCGGCATAGCTATGTCTGCCCCGTCGAGGAGGATGAAATCTTCGAAAGCGGTCTTCGTCAGACCTGCGAAAAGCTCTTTTACGTCTCTCCCTTCATTGGCATTGGAATGCGCTATCATTTTCGCATGCTGCCGCCCGGCCAGGAAATCCGCTGGCGCATCCTGGAAACCGATGCGGACGGACCGCTTCTTGCCGCAACGTTCGCCGGCCGGAAAAAGCCGCTGACTGGCCGGACGCTCGGTTTTCTTCTCACAACCACTCCCTTCCTGACCGTCAAGATCATGGCCGGCATTCACTGGGAGGCTCTGAAGCTCTGGCTGAAAGGCGCTATCTACGTTCGCCGGCCACCACCTCCTCCGCCTGTCAGCGTGAAGCCGGCAAGTCGGCTTGCAGAAGCTGCGGAATGAATTTAGCGTTTGCCTCAATCGCCGGAGGAGAGGCGCAAGCATTGTCCTGACCGGCCCCAAAATACGGGAGGACGGACGGTGAGCAATATACAGGACTTGAATCAAGCTACCCGGGACGCGGTAACGCTGACGGCGGAGAATATTTCGCGCATCGTCAGAGACCTGCCGTTCAAGGCGAAGCTCGCGTTGCGCGGTTTGCTGGGCATACAGCAAGGGTCCCTTGCCGTCACGCTGCCCGACGGGCGCAAGGTGTTGATCAGGGGCGAGGCCGCCGGACCGAATGCAGCGCTCACGCTCCGGAATTGGAACCTTCCCGACCGGGCTCTGACCAGCGGCACGATCGGGATCGCAGAGACCTACATGGATGGCGACTGGGATAGCCCCGATATCACCGCCTTCCTCGAGCTGTTTCTCGTGAACGGCGAGGCCGCATACAGTTATTCTTATGGCACGAGCGGTGTCGGCCGCTTCGTGGAACGCATCCGCCATTGGATGAATGCCAACACCAAGGCCGGGTCCAGGCGCAATATCTCGGCCCATTACGACCTCGGCAATGACTTCTACAAGCAATGGCTCGATCCGAGCATGACCTACTCGTCAGCGCTTTATTCGACTGGTGCCAATGACCTGCAATCGGCACAGAGCGCCAAGTATCGGGCGCTCGCGGAAGCGACCGGCATCAAGCCCGGTGATCATGTGCTCGAGATAGGTTGCGGGTGGGGTGGCTTTGCGGAATTCGCGGCCAGCGAACTGAACTGCCGGGTGACCGGACTTACTATCAGCCGTGAGCAGCTTGCCTTCGCACAGGAGCGCATCAGCAAGGCGGGGCTAGGCGACAAGGTTGATTTCCGCTTCCAGGACTATCGCGACGAGACCGGTGTCTACGATCGCATCGTTTCCATCGAGATGTTCGAGGCCGTGGGCGAGAAATACTGGCCGGCCTATTTTTCCAAACTCAGACAATGTCTGAAGCCCGGCGGCAAGGCAGGGCTGCAGATCATCACCATCCGGCCCGAATCTTTCGAGCAATATCGCAGCAATCCGGACTTCATCCAGAAATACGTCTTCCCCGGCGGCATGTTGCCGACGCGTCATCACCTTGCCGAACTCGGCAAGAAGATGGACCTGTCACTGGTCCGGGACTTCGGCTTCGGCCTCGATTACGCCCGCACGCTCGCGGAATGGCGCGAGCGCTTCTGGTCCGTATGGCACAAGCTCCGGCCGATGGGTTTCGACGACCGGTTCAAGCGGCTCTGGGAATTCTACCTGTTCTATTGTGAGGCCGGCTTCCGCGCCCGCAATATCGATGTGCGGCAGGTGGTTTTTTCGCGCCGCTGATCATTCAGCCGGATGCGGTGTCGCCGGCCGGTGACCTCTATCTAGAGGCCGCTCTCGCCAGCCTGTGAAACGGTTGACCAGCGGGAAATAGAGACCATAAGGCAGTATCCGCAGGAACTTCAGCATATAGGTGAAATGCCGGGGGAAAGTGATCTCGAAAGCCTGCGTCTTGAGGCCTGCCGCAATGCGCTCCGCAGCGGCCTCGGGCGAAATAAGTGCCGGCATCGGAAAGGCATTCTTGCGCGTTGCCGGCGTGTCGACAAAACCCGGATTGATGAGCTGGATGCGGATGCCGATCTTGTCGAGGTCGAATTTCAGGCTTTCGGCCATGTTGATCAAGGCAGCCTTGGTCGCGCCGTAGGCGGCGCTGGTCGGCAATCCCGTGTAGCCGGTCACCGAGGAAACGATGGCGACCTGTCCCTGCCCCTTCGCCTTCATGTGGCGGAGCGCCGGCAGGAGGCAATTGACGACGCCTGACAGGTTGACGGCAAAAGTCTCCTCGAAATCGGCTCTGTTCAGATCCTCGCCGTGAACGGGCTGATAGACGCCTGCGCAGAGGATGGCCATGGCGAGCGCACCATGCTCGTATTCGATCGAGGCCATGACATGTTCCATGTCTTCGGCGTCGGTCACATCGCCGTCGAGCACGATGATGCTGCCGGGCAATCCGGATGCCTCGGCCTGCAATTCCACCAGTTTTTCGTGATTGCGGGCGGTGACAGCAACCCCGTATCCCTCGCCTGCGAGCTTCAGCGCCAGCGCTCGGCCTATTCCGGAACTCGCGCCGGAAATCCAGACGATACCATGCTCCGGGCGCGCGATGAAATTACGCATGACACTTCCTCCGGTCTGCCGATTTGAATACGAACACAGTCCGGAAGCTCCCCCATCTCTCCCGGGACAATGGCTCTATCACAGCATTGTGGCTGCTTTCAGCCGATGAGATCGCCAATGATCTGACGGAAGGAGCCGGTGAGCTTGATTGGGCCGTCCGAAACGGCGAAAGCGATGCAGGGCCGGTCCTTTTCTGCGACGGGGCGATGGTCGATCGTGGCATCCGCAACCGAGATATCTCCCGGCCCAAAGCGGCCGCGCTCGTCGTGGAAGGCGCCATCGAGGATGAGGATCAGTTCCATGCCCGCATGCGTGTGGGCAGGCAGCGCTCGGCCAGGCCTTATCCACATCAGGCTGACTTCGCAGCCGTCGATATCGGTCGCATATTCCTTGAAGCCCGGAAGGCGCTTGCGCCACGGCACGTCGTCGGCTTCGAAACCGACGAGATTGCGCAAGGCACGCGGAAAAAGAGCGCCCCGCGGACGTGACGGGGGCTTCGGAGGGGACGCAGGAGCCTTCGAGCCGAAGATTGCCGCAAGCTTCGCATCTCGGTCGCTGATCGGGCTTGCCGGCGTGCTTTCCAGAGCGTCTCCGGCCAGCCGTTCAAGGTCGGCCACAAGGCCACGATTGTCCGCCTTCATTTCGAGATGGGATTCCACGAGTACGCGGGCCGGCTCCGGGAGGGAGCCGGCAACATAATGCGCCATCAATGCATCGATCGTGTCGATATGCTCGTGAACCATGTCAGATTCGGTCACGCCTTGTTCCTGCGCCCGTGCTTGCTTTGTCGTCATCCATACGCCGAAAGTCAATCTTCGGATCACCGGCGCGCCTGGAGACGGCAATGGGCTGGAAGGGAAAGACTAATTTTATCGCGTGCCTGAAAGGCATGGAATAGGATTTCTTGCCAACGCCGCCTTGTGAAGGGAAAAGACCGTTCCTAAACTATGCGTAAACGAGGCAGATTCCATGACCTTCCACCCCTCCGTAATCGAGGCTATCGGCAATACGCCCCTCATCAAGCTCAAGGGTGTTTCCGAGGCAACCGGCTGCACCATTCTCGGCAAGGCCGAATTCCTCAATCCCGGCCAGTCGGTGAAGGACCGAGCGGCGCTCTATATCATCCGTGACGCCGAGAGGAAGGGCCTGCTGAAGCCTGGCGGTGTCATCGTCGAGGGTACGGCGGGCAATACCGGAATTGGCCTGACGCTCGTTGCCAAGGCGCTCGGCTATCGTACCGTCATCGTCATTCCGGAAACGCAGAGCCAGGAAAAGAAGGACGCGCTGCGCCTGCTCGGCGCCGAGCTCGTCGAAGTTCCGGCGGTTCCCTACAAGAACCCGAACAACTATGTGAAGGTTTCGGGTCGCCTTGCCGAACAGCTTGCCAAGAGCGAGCCGAACGGCGCGATCTGGGCGAACCAGTTCGACAACGTTGCCAACCGCCAGGCCCATATCGAAACCACCGCACCCGAGATCTGGAAAGATACGGATGGCAAGGTCGACGGCTTCATCTGCTCGGTCGGTTCGGGCGGAACGCTTGCCGGTGTTGCCGCGGGCCTCAGGGGCTTCAACAAGGACATCAAGATCGGCATCGCAGATCCCGAGGGTGCCGCGCTCTACGAATTCTACGCGAACGGCGCGCTGAAGTCGGAGGGATCGTCGATCACGGAAGGTATTGGCCAGGGGCGCATTACCGCCAACCTGGAAGGCTTCACGCCCGATTTCTCTTATCACGTCACCGATGCCGAATCGCTCCCCTACCTCTTCGATCTGGTCGAACATGAGGGGCTTTGCCTTGGCGGCTCCACGGCGATCAACATTGCCGGTGCGGTTCGCCTCGCCCAAGATCTCGGTCCCGGCCATACGGTCGTGACAATCCTCTGCGATTATGGCAACCGCTATCAGTCCAAGCTTTTCAATCCGGACTTCCTTTCGTCCAAGGGTCTTCCCATTCCTGCCTGGATGGTCGGCTCGACGGATATCAGAATACCCTACGAACCCGCAGCGTGAGCCTCCATGCCAGTCAATGCCCTCTACCGTGACGACTTCTACCTTTCCACATGTGAAGCGGTCGTCACGGCCGTCCACGAGGACGGGGGCATCGAGCTGGACCAGACTTGCTTTTACGCGACGTCTGGCGGGCAGCCGGGCGACACAGGCTTCTTCGAACGGGCTGACGGCTCCAGGATAGGGCTTGGCCAGGCGAAACATGGTGCGACCAAGGACATCGTCATTCATGTGCCGCAGGAGGGCGAGCCGCGGCCGGAGGTCGGCGAAAAGCTGGTTGTGCACATCGACTGGCCGCGCCGTTACAGGCTGATGCGCATGCATACGGCCTGCCATCTTCTTTCAGTCGTCTGCTCCTATCCGATTACCGGTGCTGCTGTCGGCGAGGATGAAAGCCGCGTCGATTTCGACATGAGCGACACGATCGACAAGGACGAGGTGACGGCCAGGCTGATGGACCTCGTCAACCAGAACCATCCTGTCTATGTTCAGTGGATCACGGATGAGGAGCTCGCCGCCAATCCCGGCATCGTCAAGTCGAAGAATGTGCGTCCTCCTGTTGGTCTTGGCCGTGTCAGCCTCGTCTGTATCGGAGAGAATTCAGCTATTGACAGCCAGCCCTGCGGCGGCACGCATGTTTCGGAAACTCAGGAAGTCGGCCAGATTCATATTGCCAAGATCGAGAAGAAGGGCAAAGAGAACAGGCGCTTCCGCATTCGCTTCGGCACGCCCGGCGACGAAGCCTGATAGACGATATTTTTGGGGAGATCATCATGAGCGACACCAAGAGCCGTTTCGTCGTTTCGGCCGACTGGCTACAGGCTGAACTCGGCAAATCCGATCTGCGCGTGCTCGACGCATCCTTCTATCTGCCGGCGCAGAAGCGCGATGCCGATGCGGAATATGCCGCCGGCCATATTCCGGGTGCGATCCGCTTCGATCAGGACAAAATCGCCGACCACTCGACGAACCTGCCGCACACGATCCCCTCGCCCGATCATTTCGCCGCCGAAGTCGGCAAACTCGGCATCAGCGAGAATGACCGTATTGTCGTCTATGACGGCATCGGCATGTTCGCCTCCCCGCGTGTGTGGTGGCTGTTCCGGGTCATGGGTGCAAAGAATGTCTTCGTGCTCGACGGCGGACTGGACGGATGGAAGGCTGAAGGCCGGCCGCTCGAAACCGAAACGCCACAATACGCGCCGGCGAGTTTCAAGACGAATTACGATTCCGACCGCGTCGTTCACCTCGAGCAGATGCGCGATATCGTTTCAAGCGGCGCCCTGCAGATAGCCGATGCCCGCAGCGCCGGCCGTTTCGCGGCCAGCGAACCGGAACCGCGCGCCGGCATGCGCTCGGGCCACATGCCGGGTGCCCGCAGCCTGCCTTCGGGCGTTTTCGCAAACCAGGGCCGTTTCAAATCGCTGCCGGAACTGAAGCAGACGATCGAGGATGCAGGTATCGATCTTTCGAAACCGGTCGTTACCTCCTGCGGATCGGGTATTACCGCAGCAATCATCACGCTGGCGCTGGAATCGCTCGGACATACCGACAACAAGCTCTATGACGGCTCCTGGAGCGAATGGGGCAGCCGCGAGGATACGCCTGTCGTTACCGGTCCTCCTGTAGCGGTCAAAGCCTGACGCCATGGGAAAGACGCCCGCCTCGCTCAAGGCCCATATCACGCGGCTTGAAATGGTCGCGCCGCCGAAGGCAAGCCTGCCCGTGCCCGTCAATATCCAGACGGCGATCATGCGCGCACCGGCCATTCCACTGCCCTTCTATCGCTATCTCTATCGACAGGTCGGGGCGCGCTGGCAGTGGGTCGACCGTCTGCGGATGAGCGACGAGGAATTGACCGTCGCCCTGCATGACAAGCGCAACAATATCAGCGTGCTCTACGTCAATGGCGCGCCGGCCGGCTTCTATGAATATCTCTGCGAGGACGAGGATACGATCGAGCTCAGCCACTTCGGGCTCTTCGAGCACGCGCTCGGCCTCGGCATCGGCAAATGGTTTCTGCTCCAGGCTCTCTACGCGATCTGGACGCTGAACCCGCAAAAGGTCACGACGACCACCAACAATCTCGACCATCCGCGGGCATTGCAGCTCTACCAGATGTTCGGTTTTTCTCCCGTCTCCACCGGCACCGGCATCGTCAGACCATTGAGCGACAAGGAACTGCTGGAAATAGCCCGGCGCGGCTGATCGAGCAGCGCCCAAGCCTTCCCGGTTTCAGGCAAGAATCGGGTGGTTTGAACGGCCGCAAGGGCAGACACTATGGCAAAGCTCATGAGGAGATTTGCCATGAATGACATTCTATTTTCAGCCATGCCGACAGCTGACGCAGAAGCGCTGTGGAGCGGCGGCCGCGATGCCTACGGACGTCTGCCGGAAACAATGATCTCCGATGGTCCGGGCCATCCGTGCCGGCATTGCCTGCGCAATATTGGCGCTAGCGAAGAGCTGTTCGTCTTTGCCTATCGCCCCTTTCCGGAACTGCAACCCTATGCCGAAACCGGGCCGGTCTTCCTGCACAAGCAGCCCTGTCAGCGCTATTCTTCCGACGAGGTCCTGCCTCCCGTCCTGACCACCAGCCCGGATTTCATTGTCCGCGGCTACGGCGAGAGCGACAGGATCGTCTACGGCACCGGCGCGGTGACGCCGATCGACAGAATTCCTTCCTATGCGGCCGAATTGCTCGCACGGCCCGATATCGCCTACGTGCATGTACGCTCCGCACGCAACAATTGCTATCAGTGCCGGATCGACAAAATAAAGGCACCAGCCCTTGCGGAAGCTGGCGCCCTTGCCTGACCTTGAGTCAGCTGGTTTACGCTACGTTCAGTGCGCTTTCAGGAGCCACTGCCTCGTAACCAAGCGCATCCGCGACCGGCTTGTTGGTGATGCGGCCCCGGTGGACGTTCAATCCGTTGCGCAGGTGCTTGTCCTCGGCAATGGCGCGCAGGCCGCGATCGGCCAGTGCGAGGCCGTGGACGAGCGTCGCATTGTTCAGCGCATGGGCTGATGTGACGGGAACGGCGCCCGGCATGTTGGCGACGCAATAATGCACGACGCCGTCGACGACATAGGTCGGTTCGGAATGCGTCGTTGCGTGCGAGGTTTCGAAGCAGCCACCCTGGTCGATGGCGACGTCGACGATGACGGAGCCCTTCTTCATGCCGGAGAGCATTTCGCGGGTCACAAGCTTTGGTGCTGCAGCGCCGGGGATCAGCACGGCACCGATGACCAGATCAGCAGTAAAGACTTCCTCTTCCAGTGCCTGGATGCTGGAATAGCGCGTGTGAATACGGCCATTGAAGATATCGTCGAGCTGGCGCAGGCGCGGCAGCGACTTGTCGAGAATGCTGACATCGGCACCGAGACCGGCAGCCATCTTGGCGGCATGCAGGCCGACGACGCCGCCGCCGATGATCGCAACCTTGGCCGGGAGAACGCCGGGCACGCCGCCGAGCAGGATGCCAAGGCCGCCATTGGCCTTTTGCAGCGCGGTGGCGCCGGCCTGGATCGAAAGTCGACCGGCGACCTCAGACATCGGCGCCAGGAGCGGCAGGCCACCGCGATCGTCGGTTACCGTCTCATAGGCGATTGCCGTAACGCCGGATGCGAGCAGACCCTTGGTCTGTTCCGGATCGGGCGCGAGATGCAGATAGGTGTAGAGGAGCTGACCGTCGCGGAGTTGCGCCCATTCCGAGGGCTGCGGCTCCTTGACCTTGACGATCATGTCGCACTTTTCGAAAATATCCTTGGCGGAGGCGGCGATCTTCGCGCCAGCGGCCACATAGGCGGCATCATCGGCACCGATGCCGGCACCTGCCTTCGTTTCCACCCATACCTCGTGGCCATGGGCGACATATTCTCTGACCGAAGCCGGCGTCAGGCCGACGCGATATTCATGGTTCTTGATTTCCTTCGGGCAACCGACACGCATACGCGTTCCTCTCATTTTATGTCCGCATTTCGCAGAGCGTTTTCTTGCTGATAAATCCTCCCACCGCTGCAACGAAATGTCCTTGCAAAGAGGATTTGCACAAACATGAAGTTTCGAAGATTATTGCGTCATCGCCCCAATCTTCGAAGGTTCTTCGAATGTCAGACCTCGACAATATCGATCTTGCGATTCTGAAGGCATTGCAGATCAATGCGCGCATCACCAATGCGGAACTCGCCGACAAGGTCGGGCTGTCGCCTTCGGCCTGTTCGCGGCGGCTCGACATTCTTGAAAAAAGCGGTGTCATCGGCGGCTACCATGCGCGGCTTTCGCACAAGGCGCTCGATTACAAGATGATCGCGATCGTGCACATTTCGCTGTCTGGCCAGTTCGCCAAGACATTGTCGGAATTCGAAGCGGCGGTGAAGCGCTGCCCGAACGTGCTCGTCTGCTATCTGATGTCCGGCGAGTACGACTATATCCTGCGGGTCGCCGCCCGCGATCTGGAAGATTACGAGCGCATCCACCGAGACTGGCTTTCGGCGCTGCCGCACGTGGTGAAGATCAACTCGAGCTTCGCGCTGCGCGAAATCATCGACAGGCCGAATGTAGGCCTCTGAGCCCTTGCAAAGCCCCCCGGAATCCTGTCCTAGCTTGACGTCGCGGGTATTCCGCTTCAACGGCAAGACATGAAATCCAAGACTCACGGCTATATCTTCCTGCTCCTCGCGCTGACGATCTTTTCTGCGCAGGACGCGATCTCGAAGCATCTTGGTTCAGCCTATTCGCCTATCTTCGTGACGATGGTGCGCTATTGGGCCTTCGGGTTGTTCACCGTGGTTCTGGCCTCGAAAATGCGCGGCGGCATCGCCGCAACCGCCCGCACCAAGCACCCATTTCTGCAGGTCTCACGCGGCATCCTGCTTGCCACGCAGGTGGTACTGGCAATCACCTGTTTTGCGCTGATCGGGCTGGCGCATTCGCAGGCAATCTTTGCCGCCACCCCCATCATCGTCGCGTTGCTTGCCATTCCGCTGCTCGGCGAAAAGGTTGGCTGGCGCCGCTGGACGGCCATCGGCGTCGGACTTTGTGGCGTGTTGCTGATCCTCAAGCCGGAAGGCGGGTTCTTTGACGTGAACCTGCTTCTTGCGGTGGTCTCCTGCCTCAACTTCGCACTTTACGTGATCGCCACACGTTACGTGAGCCGGCAGGATTCGGCGATGACAAGCTTCTTCTATACAGGCATCGTCGGCGCTTTCGTCATGACGCTTGCAGGCCCCTTTTACTGGACGCCGATTCAGGGCTGGGACTGGATCTGGATGCTCGCCGTCTGCCTGACGGGTACATCAAGCCATTATTTCCTGATCCGCGCCTATGACAGTCTCGATGCAGCGGCCGTCCAGCCGCTCACCTATATCCAGCTCGTCTACGCCTCGATCCTCGGTGTATTGATCTACGGGGAGACGCTGACGCTGAATATGATCGTCGGCTCGATCATTGTGGTTGCGGCCGGTATATTCACGGTCTGGCGCGAGCATGTCGTGGCGCGACGGGCGGCCGTGCCGAATTGAGACTTTCGGCGCAATTTTAAACAAGCCTCTAAAGGCATTTCAATTTTCCGCGTTTATGCTTTTCCCGAATTCTTCACGGGGAACAGCATGACACGTAACCTCAAGATCACCGCCCGGAAGGCGGACCGCAGGAATTGCCGCGTCTTCGGCAAGATCAGCTATATGAACAGCCAGATAGACGCCCGCATCCTCGATCTTTCCGCCACGGGTGCGGCACTCGAGGTGAAAGCCCCGCTTTATGCGGCCGCCGGCAGCAAGGTACGCATCGAAGCGGAAGACCTCGGCCTGCTCGATGGGGTCGTTCGCTGGAAACACAATGGCCGCGTCGGGATCCAGTTCGATGTCAATTCCAATGCGCGCGCGCTCATTGCCTCCTACTTCCGTTTCTTCCATCGCGACGTGCCGCGCGTCCGGTAAGCTCAGGCTTGCCGCTTTCGCGGCACCGTCTTTGCCGTTCTGTCATTTTCAAGATGTACTCCTTCGCCAATCATCCTAAGTTCGCCGAACCGGGTGATGCGTAATGCCAAAAGGAGTGTTTCCATGTCTTCCATTTTCGATGCGCCTGCAATGAGCCGCCGTTCCCTGCTCGGCGGCCTTGCCGCTACTTCCGCTCTCGTGCTGCTTCATCCGTTCAGCGCCCGCGCTGCCGCAAACCAGGCGCATCTGCGGCTGATGGAAACGACCGACATTCACGTCAACGTTTTCCCTTACGACTATTATGCCGACAAGCCGAACGACACGATGGGCCTGTCACGCACGGCAACAATCATCGACACGATACGTGCGGAAGCTGCCAATTCGCTGCTGATCGACAATGGCGACGTGCTGCAGGGCAATCCGATGGGCGACTACATGGCCTATCAGCACGGCATGAAGGATGGCGACGTGCATCCGGTCATCAAGGCCATGAATACACTCGGCTATACCGTCGGCACGCTCGGAAATCACGAATTCAACTACGGCCTGGACTTCATGTTCAAGGTGCTGAACGGTGCGAACTTCCCCTTCGTCTGCGCCAACCTGACCAAGGGTCAGCTTGCCTCCGATCCCAAGCAGGACGAGCTGTTCTTCAAGCCGTACATCATCTTGGAAAAGCAGATCAAGGACGGCTCCGGCAATGAAAGCCCAGTCAAGATCGGCTTCATCGGCTTCGTGCCACCCCAGATCATGCTCTGGGATATCAAGAACCTCGAAGGCAAGGCACAGACGCGCGATATCGTCCAGGCCGCCAAGGCCTGGGTGCCGGCCATGAAGGAAGCTGGCGCAGATGTCGTCATCGCCCTTTCCCATTCCGGCATCGACGGTTCCGGCCCATCCGAAAAAATGGAAAATGCTTCGCTGCATCTCGCTGCCGTCGAAGGCATCGACGCGATCTTCACCGGTCACCAGCATCTCGTCTTCCCTGGCCCGAAAACCTGGGATGGCATTGCCAATGCCGATCCGGTCAAGGGTACGCTGCATGGCAAGCCCGCCGTCATGGCCGGCTTCTGGGGCTCGCATCTCGGCCTGATCGACCTGCTGCTGGAGAAAGACGGCAATAGCTGGAAAATCGTCGACTTCACGTCGGAGGCACGGCCGATCTATCATCGCGACGACAAGAAAAAAGTCGTGGCCGACGTCGCCGACAAGAAGGAAGTCGTTGAAGCGGCGAAAGCAGAGCACGAGGCAACGCTTGCCTATGTCCGCACGCCGGTCGGCAAAACCTCCGCGCCGCTCTATTCCTACTTTGCGCTGGTCGCCGACGATCCTTCCGTGCAGATCGTCTCGCAGGCTCAGACCTGGTACATCAAGCAGATGCTGGCCGATACGCAGTTCAAGGATTTGCCGGTTCTCTCCGCCGCAGCCCCTTTCAAGGCCGGCGGTCGCGGCGGTGCCGATTATTATACGGACGTTCCCGCCGGCGATATTGCCATCAAGAACGTCGCCGACCTCTATCTTTATCCGAATACGGTTCAGGCCGTCGCCATCACTGGTGCGCAGGTGAAGAACTGGCTGGAAATGTCCGCCGGCATGTTCAACCACATCGAACCCGGCGCGAAGGATTCGGCGCTCCTCAACAACGACTTCCCGTCCTACAATTTCGACGTGATCGATGGCGTGACCTACCAGATCGATCTGTCCCAGCCGCCGAAATATGATTCGTCTGGCAAGGCCGTCAATCCGACTTCCAACCGAATCCAGAACCTTGCCTTCGAGGGCAAGCCGATCGATCCGGCGCAGAAATTCGTCGTTGTTTCCAACAATTATCGTGCGGGCGGCGGCGGCAGCTTCCCTGATATCGCTTCCGACAAGGTGATCTTCCAGGCGCCGGACACCAACCGGGATGTTATCGTGCGCTATGTCCATGATCAGGGCACGATCAATCCAACGGCCGACGGCAACTGGACCTTCAAGCCCCTGCCCGGCACTACGGTCGTTTTCGAAAGCGGCCCGAAAGCCAAACAGTATCTCGCCGACGTCAAGAGCGTGAAAATCGAGGATGCCGGCGAAGGCGCCGAGGGATTCACGAAGTTCAGGCTGGTTCTCTGAAGCCGCAGGGGCGCGGTTTCATCAACCGCGCTCCTTTTTTCGCTCAAGCCGTCTCTGCCTTGGCTTCAACGCGCCGGAGAAGCAGGCCAAGTTCGGCCGGCGGCTTCTTTTCGAGGCGGTGATATCGTCTGCCGTCCCGCGTACGGTGGACAAGCCCGAAATCGAAGAGTTCGCGGCGCAAGAGCGCCGGATCGCCGAAGAGATGCAGGCGGTCCAGCAAATCGCTGATTTCACGCTCCGTCAGTTCCGTGCCCGCCGGTATTTTCGACCACAGAACCCAAAGGCAAAGCTCCTGTAGCCCTCTCCTGCCCGGCCAGCGGATCAGTCTGCCGCTGCCATCATAATGGCGCGATGCCTTCAGCACGCGATCCTCGTCCGGCAAGGGCTCGGGATCCCGCTTCAGGTTCCAGTCCTTCAGGACTTCGGCGGACTGCGCCATGCTGCGGAAATGCTGGTAGTTGCGATAACCCGCCGCGCGCGTCAGCAGATTGAGCATATCGACATGGCTCGGCTTGTCAGCGAGCGCTTCGATCTTCTTGCGGAGAGATTTGGCAAAAGCCGAAAGATCGGCGATTTCCATTGGAAAGGTAGATCTGGTCACGTCTCATCCTCAACGCGCCGCTTCCGCAAAAGGGTGTCGGTGGTCGCCGGCTTTCGACTTCGGCACAGGACAAGTGCTGATGATCTTTCTGGAGCAGGTTTAGCTTCCCTTGCGGGACGGCGACGCCTCGGTGAACTGCAGACCGTGGCGCCGTTATAACAAAGGCCTGAAACCCGTCAAGCTTGTGACTATTCCGCTGCCTCCGGCATCGCATGCAGTTCGTCTATACCGAGCATGCTGACCATTTCGCCATGGCTCGGGCACATTGAGAGCCGCCGGCGAAAAGCCTCGACCAGCCATCTGCCCGCCGGCCCCGGCGGATTGGCGGCCTTGTGCATGGCATAGATCGGGTATTCGCCCTGTTCGTAGGCATCGAGCTTGATGGCGATGAGGTTGCCTTTCATGATGTCGTCACCGACGAGAGAGACCGGCAATCCACCCCAGCCAAGCCCGCCTTTGATGAGCTGATGCTTGGTTGCTATGTCGCTGACGCGCCATGTCCTGTAGGACAGGACATTGAAATCCCGGCCCTTGGTCAACCCTGAGGCATCGGAAACGACGAGCTGGATTTCTTCGCGCACATCGGCCAGCGTCAGTGGCCGTTCGATGCGCGCCAACGGATGATCGGGCGCAACGACAGGAACCATAAAGGAATAGCCGATCTTTTCGGCTACCAGCGAATCTCCCTGCCGCACGAGCGCGCCGCCAATGCCGATGTCGGCCTTGGCGTTCAGCACCATGTCCATGACCATTCCGAGCTCGCCGACGTTGAGGTTCAGCGCAACGCCCGGGAATTTCTCGCGAAATTCGCGCAACTCCATCATGACGGCATTGGCCGGGACCATGACGCTGATCGCCAGAGAAAGTTCCGCCTCCAGCCCCTGCTTGATGCTCTTGACGCGGGCGCGCATCACCTCGAGATCGGCCATCAGGCGGCGGGCATCTTCCAGCATTGCCTTGCCGGCATCCGTCAGCTTCGGCTGGCGGGCGCCTGAACGCTCGAAAAGCGGTATTTCAAGCTGGGCTTCCAGATTGGCGATCGTATAGCTGATGACCGACTGCGCGCGGTTCAGCACACGTGACGCGGCCGAAAAACTGCCGGTTTCGGCGACAGTCAGGAAAACCTGCAATTGATCCAGTGTCGGGTTGGGAAGCATCTTCCATCCAATCCATCGATAATTTTGATCGACATTATCCCAGTTTTTTCGATAGCAGGCCAGTCTTATTTCTTTTCTCGAACACAGCGGTTTGCCGCTCCCAAACGCCGCTGAAACCCAATTCGAGAGGAAATTCAACCATGTCTTCCATCCTTCTTCTGACGTCCAGCCCGCGTTCAGAGTCGCTTTCCACGTCGATTGCTGTCGAGCTTGCCGACAAGCTCAAGGCTCAGGCCCCGGGTAGCGTCGTCGTTCGCCGCGACCTTGCAGCAAATCCGCTTCCGCACATCGACGATTTGTTTACGGCCGCTATTCGCAAGCCGCCGGAAGCCCGCACGGCTCAGGAAGCTGCTGCCGTAAAAACGTCTGACGAGTTGGTCAATGAACTGCTCGCAGCCGACAGCATCGTCATCGGCACCGGCCTCATCAATTTCAACATCTATTCTTCGCTGAAGACCTGGATCGATAATGTGGCCCGCGCCGGTCTGACCTTCAAGTATACCGAAAGCGGCCCGGTCGGCCTTGCTACCGGCAAGAAGGTCTATGTCGTCCTTGCTTCGGGCGGCGTGTATTCCCAGGGTCCGGCTGCCGGCATGAATCATGCGGTTCCTTACCTGAAGTCGGTTCTCGGCTTCCTCGGCATTGCCGACATCGAGACCATCTATGTCGAAGGCCTCGCCTTCGGCCCGGAAGCTGCAGAAAAGGCTATCGGCGCCGCAAAGTCGCGCGTCGACGAGCTTGCTCTCGCTGCCTAACCTGCAAATTCGAAGTTCCACTCGAGGGGCCGGCGCAAGCCGGCCCTTTCATTTTGCCTAGAAATCATTGACGAAAGCTCGGGCCGTTTCCAGAATTTCGTCGGAGAGTTTTTCATCGTCCGCGATGCGCGCAAGGCCGAGCGCGCCACTCATCAGACACGAGACGATGATTGCCTTGCGGCGCGCCTCAGCCTCATCGCCCGCGCTCATACGGTCTGTCATGTTTTCCAGATTCGTCTTCAGCTGCTCGGTCGCAAGCGACCGGCATTTCCCGTCGCTGCGGGCGAGATCGGCCGTCAGCGCAGCAAAAGGGCAGCCGCCGCTTACGTCGTCACGATGAACCTCGCTCAGATAGTTGGCGGAATATTCCGCGATCGGAATATCTGCCGGCGCCCTGCCCTCTGAACGCACTTTCGCTTCCCAGGATCCGAAAGCCAGTTTCATGGCTTCCGCCACCATCTCATCGCGTGACGCAAAATGCTTGTAGAAGCCGCCGACCGTCAGCCCGGCCTCCTTCATCAGGTCGGCAACGCCGATACCCTCAAGCCCCTTCTCCCGGAGGCGCCTGGACGCGATCTCGATGATCCTGTCGTGCGTCTTCTGTTTTTCCAGTTGCGAATGGCCCATTGAAATCTCCCGACATGCGGACTTGACTTATCTGGATTATGATCATAATCCTTATAGATATCGATCATAATCCAGATCGGGACATTTTCCAATAGGAGCCATTCCCATGCGTCTCAAGAACAAGGTCGCGCTCATTACCGGCGGCAACAGCGGTATCGGGCTTGCCACCGCCAAGGTTTTCGTTGCCGAAGGCGCGAAGGTCATCATTACCGGCCGTAACCCGGAAACGCTCGCAACGGCCAAGAAAGCGCTTGGCGGCGACGTGCTCGCACTGAAGATTGATCTGACCGACGTAGCGGCCGCGGAGAAGATCTTCGCCGAGGCAGCTTCCGCCGTCGGCAAATTCGATATCGTCTTTGCCAATGCCGGTATCGGCGGCGCAACGCCACTCGGCCAGACGTCGCTGGAACAGTTCGAAAAGATCATCAGCACCAACCTGACCTCGGTCTTCTTCACGATTCAGTCAGCGCTTCCGCATCTGAATGATGGCGCGTCCGTCATCCTCAACGGCTCGGTCCATGCCGTTCTCGGCGCACCAGGCTGGTCGGCCTATGCCGCCACGAAGGGTGCCGTGCGCTCCATGACCCGCAACCTTGCCTCCGAACTTGCGCCGCGCGGTATCCGCGTCAATCAGGTAACGCCGGGCGGCACGCGCACACCGATCTGGTCGCCCTATGCGCAGACGGAAGATGCGATGTCGGCACTCGAAGAAAAGCTCGGAAGCATGAGTGCGCTTGGCCGCATGAGCGAAGCAGACGAGATCGCAAAGGCTGCGCTCTATCTCGCCTCCGACGATTCCAGCAATGTCACGGGCATCGAGATCACCGTCGACGGCGGCATGACGAGCGCTCCCTCCGGCGCCAAGGTCTTCCGCGCCGCCTGAGCGCGCGGGATCTAGACGACCTTAACCACTCCGGAGCGGCCGACGACACAGTTGCGGCCGCTCTTTTTTGCATCATAAAGGCGGCTGTCTGCCGCCGACAGCACGGTTGTGAAGCTGACGCCGTCCTCGTCCGCAGTCGCAACCCCTATGCTAACCGATACCGAGGCATCGTCGGGTGTCTTCACACTGGTCACGATCGTCCAGCGCAGGCGTTCCGCCAAGAGCAAGCCTTCCTCATGGCCTGTACCGGGGCAGACGGCGACGAACTCTTCGCCGCCGAAGCGAAAGATACGATCGCTGGAGCGCAGCGTCGTTCCGAGCCTGCTGGCGATGGCCTTCAGAACCTCGTCGCCCTGCAGATGGCCGAAGCCGTCGTTGACGTCCTTGAAATGATCCGCGTCGATGATGAGAACAGTGGCATATTGACCCTGCCGCAGCGCCTCGCGCACCATCAGTGGCGCCTCCAGCTCCATGCGGCTGCGATCATAGACACCAGTCAGCATATCGCGACCGGTGCGCTCCAGAAGATCGTTGTAGCGTTCGCGGAATGTCAGATCGCCGAAAAGGTCGCTTATCGAGCGGGCCGAGGCTGCAACGCCGTTCCGTCTGATGTGATATTCGTAGACGGCAAACATCAGGGAATAGAGGCAGACGGCCAGCATCTTGGCTTTCCATCCCGCCCAGAAGGCCGCCATCGGGACGCCCACGAAATAATGCAGGCCGCTGAAGAAACAGATCTGGTCAAAGGTCAGAACCACAAGGCCCGAGATCATGAAGCGCAGCACCACGCGCCGGCGCATGAAATCGCCGAGCTTCTCGTAGAGCAGGATGATGCCGAGCGAGTCGAGATAGAGGATTGCCGTTCCCCATACCATCAGCCAGCCCATTTCCTTCAGGAAGTTGACATCGGCCGGATGGCCCGGCGACAGCTCCAGCGGCTGATGAAGCTGCAGCACCCAGGCGATGGCAACGGTCAGGAGATTGCCGAAAAACAGGCCATAGATCGGCTGGCGAACGGTCGACGCATCCTCCTGCAGATAGAGCATGAGGATCATCATCAGCTTGCCGGAAAAGAAGATCGAAGATCCCGGGGAGACATCCCCGAACGGCAGGGAAACATAGAAGACCGCAGCGAGGTAGGTCTCCATGAAATGCATGACGCCGAGTGCAGTCAGGAAGACACCCAGTCCGAGGCGCTGGCGAAAATGCAGGAGGCTGACCATCAGCACGAAGTAGCCGACGGCTTCGACGATGAAGAGCGCGGTGTTGAAGAGCTCCATCACGGCCTTCCACCGACAGCGCGACCGCGCGAGAGAGACGCAGCCGCAGCAGCGGATTTTCTGGTCAATCGTCCGGAAAGCTCAAACACATGCGGCGCCCTGCAAAACCTGCAGGCGCCACCTTTACCGCAATCCTTTAAGATTAGGTGAGCAAAGCAGCAATTTCCGCTGCTGGCACGCGGTCATGGATTTGAAAAACAACGGGAAATGTAGCTCGAACAAGTCCGCCCGATCAACGGGTGCTTACACTTGCCGCAGCTTCTCGCCGTCATTGAAGAGAGAGGGGCCGTGCTGATCGATGATCTGCTGCGCCTTGCGCACGGTGCATTCGATCGCATCGTCAGACGAAGAGAAGAGATCTGCGCGAATGAACTTGCGCACCAAAAGGTCCTCACCGACCTTCTTTTCGATACGGCCGGCAAGACGATACTGGCCGCCTTCCTTCTGCGGCTCGGCATAGATGGTACAATCACCATAGAGCTGGGGCTCGCCGGAAGGACCTGCAGCCGCCTCGCTGGAGGATTTGCCGCCGCCGGAGAAGACCGAAAGAATGTTTGAAAGGAACGAAGCCATAATCCGCCTTTAGCACGCAGTGCAGTTGACGCAAAGTCAAATGATCAGGTTTGCGAGGATCTCGTTTTCGGTAATGTCCTCGAAGCCCATGCCCGCGCTTTCGAAATTGGCAACCAGCGTTGCAAAATTCTCCGGAGCCGTCGTTTCGATGCCGATCAGGATCGAACCGAAATTGCGCGCCGATTTCTTCAGATATTCGAAGCGGGCGATGTCGTCATGCGGTCCGAGCAGATTGAGGAAATCGCGTAGCGCACCAGGGCGCTGGGCAAGGCGCAGGATGAAGTATTTCTTCAGGCCGGCGTAGCGCATGGCCCTTTCCTTGACATCGGGCAGCCGCTCGAAATCGAAATTGCCGCCAGAGACGACAGCAACGATCGTCTTGCCCTTGATGGCCGCGCGATCCATGGCGGCGATCGCCGTCAGCGACAGGGCGCCGGCCGGCTCCAGCACGACACCTTCGACGTTCAGCATCTCCTGGATGGTGACGCAGATGGCATTTTCCGGCATCAGCCTGACCTGATCGGCCGAAAAACCCTTCAGAGCCGCGAAATTCAGGTCACCGATGCGGGCGACGGCCGCGCCATCGACGAAATTGTCGACCTTCGGAAGTGTCACCACCTGCCCCGCCTCAAGGCTGCGGCGCAAGCTCGGCGCGCCGGCAGGTTCGGTAAAGATGAAATCGGACTTTGCGACGATGCCATCGAGATAACCGGTAATGCCGGCGGCAAGCCCGCCGCCGCCGACCGGCAGGACGATCATGTCAGGCAAAACGCCTTCGGGAAGCTGCTGCATGATTTCGGCGGCCACTGTCGCCTGCCCCTCGATGATATCGACATGATCGAAGGGCGGCACCATGACGCCACCGATTGCCTCGACGTGATCGCGGGCAGCCTGATAGCATTGGTCGAAGAAATCGCCGATGAGTTCAATGGTGATGAAACCGGCGCCAAACATGCGGGTCTTGTCGATCTTCTGCTGCGGCGTGGTTACCGGCATGAAGACGACGCCCGGGACGCCGAAATGGCGGCAGACGAAGGCAAAGCCCTGCGCGTGATTGCCGGCCGATGCGCAGACAAAAGTCTTGCCGCCCGCCCCTTCGGCAATTGCCTTGCGGAAGAAATTGAACGCGCCGCGGATCTTGTAGGAGCGCACCGGCGACAGATCCTCGCGCTTCAGCCAGATATCGGCACCGTAGCGGGCGGAAAGGTGATCATTGAGCTGCAGCGGCGTGGCGGGGAAAAGGCTGCGCATTGCCTCTTCTGCGCCTTCGACATCGTGTCTCGTCACGGGCGTTCGTCCATTCTTCAAAATCCTGACGCCGCTATGACACAGGCAGGCAGCGGAAAGAAGCCCGTTTGCGCTATTTGCGGTTCGCTCGATGAAAGGCTTCCTTAAGCGCGTCTTCGGATTAAGCCCAAAATCACGGTCAGGTGGACGGCTTTTAACTTGATGGTGCATAGCAATTGCTAATATGACGGCAGCATGACATCCAAGATCACAAAGCCGCTGGCGTGGCTTCTTCTCGCCTTCATCGTGTTCGTCACAGTTTCACCGATCGAATTGCGTCCCCACACGATCGAAACACCCGATATCGATCGTGCCTCGGCTTATCTGGCGGCCGGGCTGGCTTTTGCTCTTGCCTACCCGAAGCAATGGAAAATGGTTGCCGTGCTGCTGATCCTCGGTGCGTTCGCGATCGAATATCTGCAATACCTGTCGCCGACGCGGCATGCGCGCCTTCACGATGCAGGCGTCAAGGCAGCAGGCGCCGCAATCGGCCTGGTCGCCGGCTGGGTCTTTAACAAATGGCGTGAAACGAAAACCGGGGCGAATGCCGCTGTGTAATTTGCCAGACACTGGCAGTGGATCGGAAAACTAGAAGCCGCGGAACTGCACCGCCCAGAGGAACAGCGGCACCGCTGCCATAGCCGTTCCCAACAGGAGAAGAGCGCTCATCTTGAAGAGCCTGATGCGCCGCGTTCTTGCTCCATCCCAGTCGTAAACCATCGTCTTACTCCCACTAAGACAACCCTTACTCAACCGCACAATGCCTACATTTTTTGCAGCAACGGCGCCATAGACAAGCACTGCCTATGGTTTATCCACATTATACAAGCACATTCGAACACATTTATAAAGATGGTGCGAGCGACGGGGATCGAACCCGTAAAGCCTAAGGCCGAGGGATTTTAAGTCCCTTGCGTCTACCAGTTTCGCCACGCTCGCGCGCCGTCCAGATCAACGACTTAGGCGGATTCGTCAAGAAAATGTTTATGCTGCCCTGCTGGCGATCGAAAAACTGTGCGGTGAACAACATCCCAAAATAAAACGGCGGCCCCGAAGGACCGCCGTTCATCGAAAAGATTCAAGCTGAACTCAGGCGAGCTTTGCCGCGATCTTGGCGACATGCGCGCCCTGATACTTGGCGGCTTCAAGTTCGATTGCCGAAGGCTGGCGTGAGCCGTCACCGTTGGTGATGGTGGATGCGCCGTAGGGCGAGCCGCCCTTTACTTCTTCCGTGCCCATCTGACCCTGGAAGGCATAGGGAAGGCCGACATAGGCCATTCCGTGGTGCAGGAAGGTCGGGACGAAGCCGAGGATTGTCGATTCCTGGCCACCGTGCTGCGTAGCGGACGAGGTGAACATCGAGCCGACCTTGCCGACGAGCTTGCCGGTGAACCAGAGGCCGCCGGTCTGGTCCCAGAAATTGCGCATCTGGGAAGCAACCGTGCCGAAGCGCGTGCCGGCACCGACGATGATCGCGTCGTAGTCGGTCAGTTCGTCGACGGTCGCAATCGGAGCTGCCTGGTCGAGCTTGTAATAGGAAGCCTTGGCGACTTCTTCCGAGACCAGTTCCGGCACGCGCTTGACGACAACATCAGCGCCGGCAGACTTTGCGCCTTCGGCTACGGCGTAAGCCATGGTTTCGATGTGGCCATAGGCCGAATAGTAGAGGACGAGAATCTTCGCCATTGTTATCTCCATCAAGGATGATTGAATTTCGTGACTGCCATCGTTCTACCAGCGCATCCGGCCCAACATAGCCCCGCGCAGAAGAACGCAGTGTTCACTGCCTGTAGACGAAATTTCACTTGCCGTTTCATTTTCGATTGAATGGGCTTTCCGCTTTGCCGTTTGCAAAGCGACCAAACGGCGCTACCTATTTGCGAGCTTCACACTACGGAAATATCCCCATGAGCAATGAGACTGTCGTCACCGCCGCCATGCTTGCCATCGGCGACGAGCTTCTTTCCGGCCGTACCAAGGACAAGAATATTGGCCACCTCGCCGATATGCTGACCATTTCAGGCATCGACCTGAAAGAGGTTCGCATCGTCGCCGACGAGGAGGATGCGATCGTCGAGGCGCTGAACGCGCTACGCCGCAAATATGACTATGTCTTCACGTCCGGCGGCATCGGGCCGACGCATGACGATATCACCGCGGATGCTGTCTCCAAAGCCTTTGGTGTGCCCTGCGAGCACGATGCGGCGGCGATGGTGCTGCTTGCCGAGATGTACAAGCGCCGGGAGATGGAATTCACAGAGGCGCGCCAGCGCATGGCCCGCATGCCGCGTGGCGCTGCCCATATCGCCAATCCGGTATCGACCGCGCCCGGCTTCATCATCGGCAATGTCTATGTCATGGCAGGTGTTCCGCAGGTCTTCCAGGCCATGGTCGACAATGTATTGCCGACACTGAGAACGGGTACGCCTGTCCTCTCGCTGGCAATCGCCTGCCCCTATGGCGAAGGCGAGATCGGCACGCCACTGACGGCTATCCAGAAGGCACATCCCGAAACCAGCATCGGCTCGTACCCGCGTTACGTGGGTCAGAAATTTTCGACCGAGATCGTGGTGCGCGGGCGCTCACAGGCCGTGATCGAGGCTGCAGGCGCGGAGGTGCGGGCCATGATTGAAGATATCAAACGCAGGAAGGACATTGCCGAAAATTATCAGGCAGAAGCGTGAGGGGCGAGTGTCGCAATCTTGATCCCGGTCAAGGAACCGTGGTGCATTCCGGCGCATTCCTTTCCTCGCGGAACGCGATTTTTTAGCCGCAAAGGAGAATTGATATGTCTTACAAAACCATTCTCGCCATTCTGGATACAGCAGATAATAGCGGCGCCGTTGCCGATTTCGCCTTTGCCATTGCCGCGGAAAGCGGCGCCCATGTGATCGGCCTGCATGCCGAAACCATTGCCGCCGTGCCGCTGGTCGCACCGATGGAGATTCCCGATCCGGTCGCTGTGCAAGCGCTTCAGGACATGGCCCATTCAGAAACCATCGAGGTCGAGCGGATATTCCGCGCCCGCGCGGCGGCGGCCGGCGCTTCCTTCGAATGGCACGCCTTTGCGACGTCGACGGGTTACGGCTCGGCGCCACTGATCGAAAGCGCGCGCAGCGCCGACCTTTTGATCGCCTCACAGGCCGATCCGGCAAAACCCTCCGACAGCCATGTGGATGTCGATGAATTCCTGTTCGAAAGCGGCCGCCCGGTCCTGATGATCCCCTACATCATCCGCCAGCCAAAGCCGATCAAGCGCGTGCTGATTGCCTGGAACGGCTCGAAGGAAGCGACGCGCGCCACCTTCGATGCCCTGCCGATCCTGCAGGCTGCCGAAGCAGTGGAAATCTTCTCTGTCGATCCGACCGAGACGGCAACACATTCGGCGACAACCGCCGGCGCAGAGATCGCAGCGACGCTTGCCCGCCACGGCGTGAACGTGACACTTGCCACGGCTGCAAGCGGTGACAAGAACACCTCGCATGTCATCGAAAACCGGCTTTCAGACGACAGCATCGACCTTCTGGTCATGGGCGCCTACACGCATTCCTGGCTCTGGCAGGCGATTTTCGGCGGTACGACAAAGACACTTTTGCAGTCCATGACGGCGCTGACTTTACTCTCGCGTTAAGGCCGCTCTTGCCTTTTGCCCCCAAATCCCGCTAATTGCGGCGACCGATGATATCAGGCTTCGGCATCCATCGCGCAGTTCCGGCTGCGCGATTTGCGTTTTGCCAGCCGATGTTCCTCGGTCGCCGGCAAACGGCGTGTCGTTTCTTCATGCCGCGGAGTAGCCCGATGTCCCTTCCCGATAAAGCCTTCCCTGTTTCCTGGGATCAGTTCCACCGCGATGCGCGTGCGCTTGCCTGGCGGCTCGCCGGCCTCGGCCAGGAGTTCAAGGCGATCGTCTGTATCACCCGCGGCGGCCTCGTTCCAGCGGCGATCATTTCACGCGAATTGAACATCCGTCTCATCGAAACCGTCTGCATCGCCTCCTATCATGATTACGTCAATCAGGGCGACATGGTGCTGCTGAAGGGCATTGCACCGGAGCTCACAGAAAATGGCGGCGAAGGCGTGCTTGTCGTCGACGATCTTACCGATACCGGCAAGACCGCCGCCCAGGTGCGCGCGATGCTGCCGAAGGCGCATTTCGCCTGCGTCTACGCCAAGCCGAAGGGCGTACCGACCGTCGATACCTTCATTACAGAAGTCAGCCAGGATACCTGGATCTACTTCCCCTGGGACATGGGCTTCACCTATCAGGAGCCGATTGCCAAGGGCGCTCGCGGCTGACGGCGAGCAGTCCTTAATCATACAACTGAAAATTGTTCCAATCTTGGTCTCGCCGATGGTGAATTTCCGCACCAGTTCGGTAACGTCCGTTTTATTTCATTAGCATAACCTCAGGCAACTAACGGTCGTAGCGACCGGGCTAAGAGTATGACGGGATGCGGTTGGGGCGTGCAATGGCTTGCTGGGGCAAGATTCGAACGGCAGTGGCTTTCGGGCTGATCGGCTGCCTCACTTCCAACAAGCCGGCCGGGGCGGAGCCGGCTTATGTCGGCGTCGTGCGCGAATATGTCGAGACCCTCGTCCGGCCGATGGCGGAGGCCCCTGTCGTCGTAAAGGCGATCCAGGAGCAGAATGCCAAACTCGGTGATGTCAGCGAGATGGATATGCGGGTCCTGGACGAGACCTATCGGGCTGAGGTCGCGCAGGGCGACCTTCAGATGGCCAAGACGCTGATGGCGAAATCCGTCTCGCAATACCTCAGGACAAAGCAGGACGATTCTCAGGGAACGATTTTGGAATTCTTCGTCACCGACTGCCACGGTCTCAATGTCGGCCAGAGTACCGTCACGACCGATTACTGGCAGGGCGACGAAGACAAGTTTCTGAAAACCTTCGCCGTCGCTTCGCGTGACATCTATATTGGCGGGGCGGAGCGCGACGAGTCGACCCAGCTTCTGGAGACTCAGGCAAGCTTCGTCGTCACCGACGAAAAGGGCGAGCCGATCGGCACAGCGACCGTCACGATTGCCATCGATGCGCTCTAGAAAGTCCTGATTTCCCTGAACGAATCGGAATGCGCATTTACGTCGCAAAAGCCATCCTAACTTTTGCCGCAGTCGATTTTTTTGCCTTTTCGTCCTTTCGTTTGCCCGAGCCTCGTTGCAAGCCCTTGTATTTTCAGGCTTACCCGACTTTCCCCAGTCTCCACAGGTGCATCCACAAGATGTTGTGGTTAGCATTCGGTTACGTTCCACCCCTTGACGGAATCAGCTGATTCAAAGTTAATGTTCCAGATGTTGCGGCGGCGACTGAACCGGAGGTAACGAGCCCGGTTCTCCCAAGGAAAATTGGACGCATAATCAGGGTGTTGCACCGTCGAGAACGGTAACACCCCTGAGGATTTTTGCGCCGTTTTCCAGCCTCCAGAAAGCGACATGGGGGACTGGTAAAAATAAGCTGTTAACACTATATTTAGTGTTTGCAGCCAGCCTCACCACAAGATACAGGACAAGCATCTCCGGATGACAATCCTGTCACAAGATGGAACAAGACTGGCCACACGAAGCGACAACGTGGAGCCGGATGGGAATTTTGCGCCCTTTCGGGTGCCAACACGAGGTAGAGAAAATGCACATCGAACGTCGGTTTACGAAGGCTGGTCAAGGCGCCTATGCGGATATCGAATTCCGCAAGGCGACGAGTGAGATCAAGAACCCGGATGGGTCGATCGTCTTCCGCCTCGAAAACATCGACGTTCCCGCGCAGTTCTCCCAGGTCGCCACCGACGTTCTGGCGCAGAAGTATTTCCGCAAGGCCGGCGTCCCCGCCCGCCTGAAGAAGGTGGAAGAAAATGACGTCCCCTCTTTCCTGTGGCGCTCCGTAGCCGACGACGCGGCGCTGAAGGGCCTGCCGAAGGACGAACAGACCGGCTCGGAAACCGACGCCCGCCAGGTCTTCGATCGTCTCGCCGGCACCTGGACCTATTGGGGCTGGAAGGGCGGCTATTTCTCTTCGGAAGAAGATGCGGCAGCGTTCAAGGACGAGCTTGCCTATATGCTCGCCACGCAGCGCGTTGCTCCGAACTCCCCGCAGTGGTTCAACACCGGTCTGCACTGGGCCTACGGCATCGACGGCCCCGGCCAGGGTCACTTCTATGTCGACCCCTTCACCGGCAAGATCACCAAGTCCAAGTCGGCTTACGAACATCCGCAGCCGCATGCCTGCTTCATCCAGTCCGTTGAAGACGATCTCGTCAACGAAGGCGGCATCATGGATCTCTGGGTTCGTGAAGCCCGCCTCTTCAAGTATGGCTCCGGCACCGGCTCCAACTTCTCGATGCTGCGCGGCGAAGGCGAAAAGCTTTCCGGCGGCGGCCGCTCCTCCGGCCTGATGAGCTTCCTGAAGATCGGTGACCGCGCTGCCGGCGCCATCAAGTCTGGTGGTACGACGCGTCGTGCGGCCAAGATGGTCGTCGTCGATATCGACCATCCTGACATCGAGGAATATATCAACTGGAAGGTCAAGGAAGAGCAGAAGGTTGCCGCTCTTGTGACCGGCTCCAAGGTCGTCGCCAAGCATCTGAAGGCGATCATGAAGGCCTGCGTCAATTGCGAAGCCGATAATGGCGATTGCTTCGACCCGGCGAAGAACCCGGCTCTTAAGCGCGAAATCCGCGACGCCAAGAAGTCCCAGGTTCCGGAAAACTACGTCCAGCGCGTCATCCAGTTCGCCCGCCAGGGCTACAAGGACATGGAGTTCAAGACCTACGACACGGACTGGGATTCGGAAGCCTATCTCACCGTTTCCGGCCAGAACTCCAACAACTCGGTTTCGATCAAGGACAACTTCCTGCGCGCCGTCGAGGAAGATGGCGAGTGGAACCTGACCGCCCGCAAGGACGGCCGCGTGATGAAGACGCTGAAGGCCCGCGACCTCTGGGAAACTATTTCCTATGCCGCCTGGGCATCGGCCGATCCGGGCATCCACTTCAACACGACGATGAACGACTGGCACACATCGCCGGCCGGCGGCCCGATCCGCGGCTCGAACCCGTGCTCGGAATATATGTTCCTCGACGACACGGCCTGCAACCTTGCTTCGCTGAACCTGCTTCAGTTCAAGGACAAGGCCACCAAGCGCATCAATATCGGCGACTACGAACACGCCGTTCGCCTGTGGACGGTCGTGCTCGAAGTCTCGGTCATGATGGCGCAGTTCCCGTCGAAGCGCATTGCCGAACTCTCCTACGAATACCGCACGCTCGGCCTCGGCTACGCCAATATCGGCGGCCTGCTGATGTCGACGGGCATCCCCTATGACAGCGCCGAAGGCCGCGCCATTGCCGGCTCGCTGACGGCGATCATGACCGGTATCTGCTACGCAACCTCGGCCGAAATGGCTGCCGAACTCGGCCCGTTCCCGAACTACGAGCCGAACCGCGAGCACATGCTGCGCGTCATCCGCAACCATCGCCGTGCCGCTCATGGCGAAAACGCTGGCTACGAAGCGCTCTCGGTCAACCCGGTCGCGCTGATCCATTCGGAAAACCCGGACCAGGATCTTGCAGCCCATGCCATGTCTGCCTGGGACAAGGCGCTGGAACTCGGCGAAAAGCACGGCTATCGCAACGCGCAGGTCTCGGTCATCGCACCGACCGGCACGATCGGCCTCGTCATGGATTGCGACACGACTGGCATCGAGCCTGATTTCGCACTCGTGAAGTTCAAGAAGCTCGCCGGCGGCGGCTACTTCAAGATCATCAACCGCGCTGTTCCGGATGCGCTGCGCACCCTCGGCTATTCCGAAAGCCAGATCGCCGAGATCGAAGCCTATGCTGTCGGTCACGGCAACCTGAACCAGGCACCGGCCATCAACCCCTCGACGCTGAAGACCAAGGGCTTCACCGACGAGAAGGTGGAAGCCGTCAACGCCGCTCTGAAGAGCGCCTTCGACATCAAGTTCGTCTTCAACCAGTGGACGCTCGGCGCCGACTTCCTGAAGACCACGCTGAAGGTTTCCGACGAACAGCTCAGCGACATGAGCTTCAGCCTGCTCGAGCATATCGGCTTCTCGAAGAAGGATATCGAGGCTGCCAATATCCACGTCTGCGGTGCGATGACGCTGGAAGGCGCGCCCTTCCTCAAGAAGGAGCATCTGCCGGTCTTCGATTGCGCCAATCCGTGCGGCAAGATCGGCAAGCGTTACCTCTCGGTCGAAAGCCATATCCGCATGATGGCGGCTGCCCAGCCCTTCATCTCGGGTGCGATCTCCAAGACGATCAACATGCCGAACGAGGCAACGGTCGACGATTGCAAGAACGCCTATATGATGTCCTGGAAGCTCGGTCTGAAGGCAAACGCCCTCTACCGTGACGGCTCCAAGCTGTCGCAGCCGCTCAACGCCTCCCTGATCGAGGACGAGAGCGACGAAGATGCGCTTGAGGATCTGATCCAGCAGCCGCTTGCCGCCCAGGCCGTGACGGTCACCGAAAAGATCATCGAGAAGGTGATCGAGCGTGTTTCCCGAGAACGCGAGAAGCTGCCGAACCGCCGTCAGGGTTACACCCAGAAGGCTGCCGTCGGCGGTCACAAGGTTTATCTCCGCACCGGCGAATTCGGTGACGGCCGCCTCGGCGAAATCTTCATCGACATGCACAAGGAAGGTGCTGCCTTCCGTGCGATGATGAACAATTTCGCCATCGCGATTTCGCTCGGCCTGCAATACGGCGTGCCGCTGGAAGAATATGTGGAAGCCTTCACCTTCACCAAGTTCGAGCCGGCCGGCATCGTCATCGGCAACGACGCGATCAAGAACGCCACGTCGATCCTCGACTACGTGTTCCGCGAACTCGCCGTCTCCTACCTCGGCCGTCACGATCTGGCCCATGTGGATACGTCCGACTTCTCCAACACGGCACTCGGCAAGGGCATCCAGGAAGGCAAGACGAACCTCGTCTCGACCGGCTGGACCCGCGGCTACAAGCCGACGCTGGTCTCCAACACCGGCAGCGACCGCCAGCTCGGCGAGCCCAAGGGTGCGGCAACGGCAGCCCCTGCCCGCGCCTCCTCTACGGGCGGCTCGGTAACGTCCTTTGCAGGTGCCGCAGCCCGCAAGCTGGAGCCGACTGTCGCCATTTCCACCTCCGAAATCGTCGCCTTCAAGCGCGACTATGAAGAGCGGGCCAAGGAACTGGCGGAAGAGATCGCCGAAGAAGTGGTCGAAGAAGCCGGCAGCGAAGCAACCGCCCTCTTCTCCGACAAGGCCGCAGCCGATGCTGCAACCGCCAAGACGGAAGCCAAGAAGATGGAAGCCGAACGCCGCGCCCGCTCGATCATGCAGGGCTATACGGGCAACATGTGCTCCGAGTGCCAGAACTTCACCATGGTGCGCAACGGCACCTGTGAGAAGTGCGATACTTGCGGCGCCACCAGCGGCTGCAGCTGACCCCTTCGGGAAATTCAGATCTAGCTGGCCGCCAAACTGGTTGTAACGCGCACACCAATCTTGCCCAGGAGCCCCGAAAAGGTGTCGAAACACCTCCGTAGGTAGATCGAGTAAAGATGGGCAAGGAACTGGAAATCGCAAGGGTGGCCCGGTGAAATCCCGACTACCCGATTAGGCACGGAAGGTAAGAAGTCGAAGCGAATTCTGGCCAACCACCTGTGACGCGCCACTAGGTTTGTCACTGCGCCATTGGAATGTCATTAAATCAGCGACTTAGACCGCTGAAAAAGAAGTCCCCCGGCAGCTTCGGTTGCCGGGAAATGTCCAGAAAATCCAGAACTTAATGCATCGGGGGATGATCAACGGCGGAGGCGGCCGCGACGAACAGTAGAGCGCAAGCGCTCGATCGAAGGAGCAATGGCATGGGAATACTCATCAGCCTCGATCTCGCAGCCACCATTGATCCCCTCGATGGAATATTGATCGACATCGCCAGGCGCATCCAGGTGCCCAAGACGAAGCACGAGGAAGCGGCCGATCACTTCATGGGACTGTGCGCCCACGTGGATCGCAAGGGCAGCCCCCTAGAGGGCAAGGTTCTTGAAAGCTATCCTTCCGGGTCATTCTCCATCGCCGCTGCCATCTATTCGCGCGTGAGGACGATGCAGCATGATGTCGACGTCGTCGTCGAAGTCGACTTCCCTACCGGCACCGATCCAGAGTGGATGCTAGACAAGCTCTTCGACGCAGTGAAGGGCGATCCTGGCAGCCGCTATTACGACTTCAAGGTTGAACGCAATTCCCGGTGCGTCACCGTCACCTATCCCGACGGCGTGACCGTGGACCTGATGCCCGTTGCCCGCATTCCCGGCGGTCCGGAAAGATCAGGTGTCATCTTCCACCACAACGCCAAGCGCGCCGAGAAGTATAGGAAGGAGGTCAATCCGAAGGCCTTCACGCTCCACTTCAATGCACGGATTAAGTCCAGCGACGTGTTCGCTTCCCGGTACCGCACGCGGCGGCTTCTCGCTGACGGGTTGCTGCAGAAGCGCGCTGAGACGCAGCCGATGCCGGATCACGTTCCGATTGAAGAGAAGTCGCCTCGCCTCGTGGCCATCCAGCTATTAAAGCGCTTCCGAGATGTTCAGTTCCGGCGCCGCGCTGGCCGTTGCCCGCCCTCGGTCGTGATTGCGGCGATGGCGTTGGATGCGGGCCAGATGAGCGACAGCCTGTGCGATGAACTCATTGCCATCGCAACCCACATGCAGCGCGAGATCGAAAGCGCCGAGCGCGAACTTCGGAAGCTTGTTGTTGTGAACCCAGCGCACCCAGCCGACATCTTCACCGACCGCTGGCCCGAGGATAGGAGCGCTCAGAAGCTATGGCGGGACGACCTGATGCGGCTTGTCCAGCATCTGAGGACGTTGCGAACGCCCGAATGGGATCCGCAGAAGCTGAAAAACGTCCTACGGGAGCTATTCGGAGAAACCCCAGCGGATCGCGCCTTCGAGGACCACTATCGGGGCCAAGGCACGCTATCGAGTCAGAACCTGCTGGGGATCACCAAGTCTGGCGCGGTAAAGAGCGCACTCGCGGCACCGGCTCTCTCGACGGGTCTGATCATCCCGGCGAGGGCGAATACAGACATGGGCGGTTTCATTGAAGATCCTGTCGATTGACGATCAGATCGCCCGCATGGGCGCGGTGCTGCCTGACTGGAAGGTTACGAAAGAGGATGATCGGACCGCTGTGTGGGTTGGACACCTGCGGCCGAACAAGACCAATTACCGCATCCGCATTTTCTATCGCGTCCCTCGGCTGCTCGACAACACGACGGTCAAGCGAGTGCAGCCCCGTGTCTTCATCGATAGCCCCAAGCTGATTCCGAACGCCGATAGCGACCTCCCTCACGTTTACTGGCCGAAGGGTGATCCAACCGCGGGCGATCCATGCCTTTGTCTATTCGATCCGGATCACGAGTGGTCAATCTGCGACCATCTGGCGGATACGACGGTGCCTTGGTCGAGCACGTGGCTGTATTGGTACGAAGCCTGGAGGGTGAGCAACATCTGGTTCGGTCCAGCGCGGCACGAAGGAGAAGAAGGCGATGCGGGAGGAAGCTCCGCAGAAGCCGAGATCGCGAAGGTCTGAGGGTACGAGGCAGGATCTTCGTCCCCCGCTGCCATGGTCTGGCGACATGCGCATTCTGTCGATCGACGGCGGCGGTATCCGAGGAATCCTTCCCGCGGCGGTTCTGGCTCTATGCGAGGACCGCTTCTGCAATGGCCGTTCCGCGGGTGAGTCCTTCGACTACCTCGCCGGAACCTCAACAGGAGGCATAATCGCGCTTGGCCTGTCTATCGGATTCAGAGCAAAGGACATCCTCGCGATCTACATGGAACACGGCAGCGAGATCTTCCCTCCCTGCCGACAATATCGAAGCCGGACGCTGCGCAGGATCCAATCAAGCTGGCACTTTCTGCGCAACCTGAACCGATACAAGTACGAGCGAGAAGCTCTGCGAAGAAATCTCTTCGACACCTTCGGTGAGAGGCTTCTAGGCCATGCCGAACGACGGCTGGTGATCCCGTCATTCGATGAATACAACGAGGTCCATCTTTTCAAGACTCCCCATCACGGCGACTACCAGCGTGACTGGAAGGAGAAGATGATCGATGTCGCGTTGTCGACTTCCGCGGCCCCGACATTCTTTTCGACCTATAGGAACGGTGATCGGCACTTTGCAGATGGCGGGGTGTGGGCCAACAACCCGATCATGACCGCCTTGGTCGATGCGATGGCGTGTTACGATGTCGACCGCAGAGACGTCCGAATACTTTCACTCGGCTGCATCGAATCCGACTTCGCCTTCACGGAACACCAGATGACGAAAGGTGGCATCTGGCACTGGAAGGAGATCATCTCCTCGGCGATGAGGCTTCAGAGCCAGAACGCCCTCGGCCAAGCGGCGCTCCTGATCGGCCGTGATCACTTGCTCCGCGTCGACGGGGAACCGATGCAGGACGCCATCGAACTCGACGATTATCGGCGGGCGGCGTCCGAGCTTCCTAAGATCGCGGAACAGTTGGTCGATCTGCATAGGGAACGGCTTGCGGAGTTCTTTTCGGAGCCACGGTTGCCGTTCAACGCATTCCATGGGCCTCGCCGTATGTCCGATGTATGATTTCAAAGATTCGCCGGCCCCTCTTGTCACGTGCCGGTGATTCCCTGCGAGTTTCCGGCGGCGCCAGTCGAATCCTTCGATGACGGCAGTGGAGACCAATATGAGATTCATCATCACCACATGCATCTTCAGCCAGTCGACTCGAGCGGCCGGCCATATCATATCGATGATGTTCGTTGCCCAGCACAGAAAGCTGGCGGATCATTGCGACGCTGTTCATCCGAAACCAACACCAAATGGGTCAAGGCGACCCGCTATATTTCGCGAGGATCGCCTTTTGACATTGGTCAAAGGTGCTGGATGAGAACTGGGCGGCCCACCGCTACCTCGCGGAAGCGGCAGCCTTCGCCATCGAGCCAAAACCCGATGGCAAAGGCTCGATGACGTGCCCTTTTTTAGACTAGGAAGTCCTGCGAAATGTAGTGATGGGCCTTTGCCAGGTAGTCCGCACCGTCGACGCCGACGCTGCTTCCATCCATGACAACGTCTTCAAGGATGCCTACGAGAGCGGCGGAGGCAAGGGTGCCTCCGCATGAGGCGACTTTTTCACTCGGCGACAGGTACGAAGCGTTGTTCCAGAAGAATTCCTTCAATGTCACTGAGGAGCTAACGTCGCCTGTGCCGAATGTAAGCGTCAGGTCGCCGCCGTTGGCGGACCGCTGGCCGGATACGAAGCCTTGGTCCACGAGCGATGCCAGGTCGGAAGCATCGTCCCAGAAGCCCGCCTTCGGGTTGAAAGCCAGCAGGTGGTCGCCCTGCTTGAGGCGGAAATCATAGATGGTGTCGGATCCCCACCCGGCATCGCCTCCGTTGCGGTCATTGAGAAGGAGAATGAACTCGTCGGCCCCCTTCCCGGTCCAGTAGTGATCGTTGCCGTCAGAGATGGCTCCGCCGATGCCGCCAAGCTGGAACTTGTTGATGCCGCCTTCGTCTCGGATGAGGTCATTCCCCGCACCTCCGACGACTGTGTCGTTGCCCTTGCCGGATCTGATGTCATCCTTGCCATCACCGCCGTCAATGCGGTTGTTGCCACTGCCCGCCTCGATGTGATCTGCGCCGGCACCACCGTAGATGTGGTCATGCCCGCTGCCTGCGGATATCTTGTCATTGCCATCGCCGCCGAACAGCCAATTGTCGCCGGAGCCGCCATCGAGCGTGTCGTTGCCCGCTCCGCCATCGAGAAGGTCATTGCCGACACCGCCTGCGAGGGTGTCGTGACCATCCTGGCCGAACAGTCGGTCGTTGCCCTTCCCTCCCTCCATCTTGTCGTTCCCGCTGCCGCCGATCATCAGGTCGCAGCCTGCTCCGCCTGACATGTGATCAGCCTTGGCTGTTCCGAGCTGGTAGTCATTTCCGGATCCGCCGTTGTAGGAATCGCAGTAGGCGGGGGTTGTCTGGACCTTGTCGAACGACTGATAGGGAGCGGTGAAGATGCCGCTGACATCGCCGCCCGCCCCATCGTGGACGGTGAAGTCGAAGCTGTCGGCGAACGATACGCCCGCCCCCGGAATCGGCCCCTTGGGCGTGTTGATTGGGGTCGAAGGCAGGAGTGCACCCGCGAACAGCGTGACCAGCCCGGCGTCGATGTCGGATTGGGTGAAGCTCGTGCCAACCCCGGCGATTGCGCCGTTGACGAGCAGGACGCCCGCTGGCAGGCGGTCAATCGTGTAGGTCAGCGTATCGCCGTCGTCATCCGTGGCACTCAGATCATCGGGGCCGGGGGTCACAAACGGCGAGCATGACGACAAAGGAGGGGTGAGCGTGTTGTGAATGATCACTGGAGAGGTGTTCTCCGGTTCCGGCTCTGGATCCACGATGATCCCCCCTCCGGTTTCGTCGGTCGAAGCCTTGAAGTTGCTGACAAACAACCCGGAGTCGTAGATGCGGTCGCTCGTGTCGGCGATTGCTATCTTGATGGTATTCAGCCCCTGGACAACGGGAGCCGTGACCTTGAGGGGGATGCTCGCGCCATCATACTCGATGGGGAGAGTCCCGGATCCGTTGTTGACGAAGCTGCCGGTATCAATGTTCTTCTGGAGAACGCTCAGGGGCTGTGTCGGATCCGAATTGAACAGCGCGTAATTGACTCCGTTGACGAAGACGCCTGCCACATCGACGATGTTGCTTGCGAATTCCGGGTATTCGTCGGAACCGAAGACGACATCGAGGCTGATGCTCTTGATCGTGGGGTCGGTGACGGTGAATGAGAACTCCAGGAAGTCGACGTCCAATGTCGCTTGAGAGAAGCCTGCGTCGGAAAGCACCTTCGTCAGGTCGGCATCGCCGTCTCCTCCCTGATTGACGCTGTAGTTCGATGACGTGTTGGTCGTCGGCGGAGTTCCGTCGCCGGAGGTGAGCAGGATGCCCGACCCTATACCAAGGCCCGTCAGGCTGCCGTCGTAGAACGAGGCCTGGCCGCTGGCTCCGACGTAGTGCACGCTGGCGGGATCGACGACAATCCCCGGAGAGTTGGAGAACAGGGCGTTGACCAGCTCACCAGGCGTGTTGAGGCCGGTGTCGTAGGGTGTGAATGGACCTGCGGGATCGACGGAGACATTGACGGTGGCCTCGGCAGTTCCGCCGTTCCCATCGGCGATGGTATAGGTGAAGGATGCGGGGCCGGTGTAGCCCGCATCCGGAGTGAAAGTGACTTCCTTCGTTGCCGCGTCGAAAGTGGCCGTGCCGTTGGATGCCCCGCCTACGCCCGTGATCGAAAGTGTATCTCCGTCGGCGTCGGTGTCATTGGCGAGCAGTGTCCCTGCAGATATCACGATGGACTTCCCAGCCAATGCGGTTGTCGTGTCGCTCACCGCAGCGGGTGCGTCGTTCACCGCGGTGACTGTGAGGTCGACCGTCACCGGGGCGCTATCGGCCGCGCCGTCGTTGGCCCTGTACGCGAAGCTGTCCGTGCCGTTGTAGTTGGCGTTCGGCGTGTAGGTGAACGAGCCGTCCGCGTTGAGTGTCAGTTCACCGTGGCTCGGGCCAGTGACCAGGGTCGCGGTGAGCGGATTGTTGTCCCCGTCGGTATCGTTGCCAAGGACGCCCGGCCCCACGACCGCGAGAGCGACATCTTCGTTCGTGCTGTAGCTGTCGGCAAGCGCCACGGGTGCCGCATTCGTGGGCTCGGCGGCATTCACGGTGACATTGACTGTGGCCTCGGCAGTGCCCCCGTTGCCATCGGAGATGGTGTAGGTGAAGGATGCGGGGCCAGTATAGCCAACATCCGGCGTGAAAGTGACCTCGTTGGTGATCGCATCAAAGCTTGCCGTGCCGTGGATTGCCCCGTTCACGCCCGCTATGGCGAGCGTGTCGCCGTCCGCGTCCGTGTCGTTGGCAAGAAGCATCGCGGCGGCCAGTGCTACCGACTGCCCCGCGGTCGTGGTGGCGGTGTCCGCCGAACCAGTCGGGCCATCGTTCACGGAATTGACAGTTAGCGTGACAGTAGTCGGACTACTGTCAACAGAGCCGTCGTTTGCCCGGTACGTGGAGCTGTCCGTGCCGTGGTAGTTGGCGTTGGGCGTGTAGGTGAGTGAACCGTCGGGAGCGAGCGCCAAAGTGCCGTGGGATGGTCCGTCAAGCAAGGCCGCCGCAAGAGGGTCGCCTTCGGGGTCAGTATCGTTTCCAAGCACGCCAGGAGCGCCGACGACTAGCGTAGCATCCTCGTCAACTATGTAACTGTCCTCGGCCGCCACCGGAGTGCCGCCCACACCTCCGGTCAGAACCTTGATCACTCCATCGCCGAACTGGACTTGCTCCATTCCAACGAGCGTGTCTGTACCCTCGTCTCCGTCAGCAGCTTGCATGTCCGAGATCTTGAATGTCCCGTCGCCATTGTCAGTGATCAGGAAGTCGCTGGAAAGGCCTTGATAGCGCGCGGTGTCGAGGCCGCCACGCCCTTCGAGACGATCATCGCCTTCGCCGCCCGTCAGGATGTTGGCGTTGTCGTCCCCCTTCAGGATATCCTGCCCCTTTCCTCCGGTGACGTTCTCTATATTTGCAAGCGTGTCGTTCTGAATCTCCTCCCCGGAGGCCACGCCAAGTTGAAGATCGACCACGATCCCGAGGGTTGTGCTGGTGTATGTGATAGTGTCGACACCATCGCCGCCATCATATAGATCGTCCCCGTTCCCCGCGCCCGCGATAATCGTGTCGTTGCCGGAGAATCCAAGCGCAACATCGTTGCCTGCGCCAGGATAGAGAGTGTCATCTCCCGACGAGCCCAATATAAGATCGGGCAGATCGGTTCCTTGAGGGGAAGTTTCGGGGGGCGTTTTTATCTCCGGCTCGGGAAGTTGCGGGTTGTCGAATTCAACCTTCGGAGCAACGAAGCCGGGGGTTTCCTTGTACTTCTCCTCAACCTTTTGAGACACCCCGCTCATCCAGGTCTTCCATAGGGCGTTCCAGTCCGTGTCCTTTAGGACTTCCGCGGTGTCGATCGCCGCATTGAACACTGTCGCGGTGACCTGATCTATGGTGATTTGAAGATCATGCCGTCCTTCCTGGACCTTTTCTTTTAGGACATTTTTGTAACTTTCGGGAATCAAAGCCTGATTGTCGATGGCCTTGTTTAGTCTCTCGACGGCTTGATCGATAATGGGGTTGACGAATTCCTGTGTTGATTTGCCCACCAGTATCTTGGCTGCCGTCTTCAGGTCAGTGGCCGTCGCGACCTGCGCGCCCAGTCCGACCACCTTGCCGACGATGTCGAACCACTTGAGAACGTTTTTGAAATTCTGCGATTCCGGCAGTCCGCTAGTGCCGAGAAATTGGCCGACCTTGTCGAAGGCGTCGTCAAGGCTCCACAGAGCGAACGCCAGGACACCGGCCTTCCACTTGTCTTCATACAAGATGACGGTGTCGTTGAATTTCAGGCGGTCGTAGTTTGTAACCGTGTCCTGGTTCCCGGCAGCCGTGAAAATCCGATCCTTGTCGTCGGGAGAATACTTGACGGTGTAACTGTTCCTGAGGCCGTTGTAGATAATAATATCCAGCTCGTCTGGATCGTTGTCTCCGCCGTCTATGAAATTTTGCCCGCTCTCTTTGATGTCTCCCGTCAGTTGCGCGTCCACTCCGTAGAACGTGTCGGCCCCTTTGCCACCGTTCAGCGTGTCGTCGCCAATGCCCCCCGCGATGAAGTCGTCGCCATCGCCCCCGGTGATCTGGTCGTTTCCGTCACCTCCCTGGAATAGCTGTCCGGAATCCCAAGTCCACTGCGGCGACAATGAACCATAGTTCGCCTTGTCGGGGAGTCTGACGATGTCGTTCCCGTCCCTGCCGTCGTAGAGTGCATCTCGCATCTGTTCGACCGTCAATGACGCGACCACGCCAACGTTCGGAGAAGTGAGATGATTGAAGTCGACCGTGTCGTCCGAACTGGTGAATACCATTCCAATTGCTTTGACGAGGGGTTCGCTGGACGGATCCGCTTCAAAGCGTTCGATGCGCGCCTTGGCCTCTGCCGGCGTCGGTGCAAGCGAGGTCCCGAAAAAGGCATACTCCACCCCGGCTAGCTCATCTGTGAAGCCCGCGGGATCTGTGATGCGAACAACCCCGGTAACATGGTCGATGTTGACGGTGTACGACTCTATCGGAAGACTGTAGATGGCAACGTCCACCCCCGCCCCGCCATCGAGCGTGTCCGCGAAGTCCATCCCATTCAGGATGTCGTCGCCTGGCCCGCCATATAGCTTGTCCTCTCCTCCGTCTGTGGTCTGTGCTGCGTTGCCAGCAATAAGAACGTCGTCGCCCCATCCTCCGTAAAGAACGTCATCGTTTCCAAAGAAGCCTGCGGCCCCGCCAATCAAACTGTCATTGCCGCCACCACCGAGGAGCGTGTCATTGCCTTCCCCGCCGAGCAGGGCATCATTCCCGTCAGCGATCTCGGTCGCCGTTTCGGTGTATGAATCGATAGAAAGGCTTCCGGGGGTCAAACCGTAGGTCGACCAGCTCTCCAACCCGAAGCCTGTCAGGAGCTGGCTCCCGCCCCTGTCTCCGGGGGCGCTTGGCGCGTTGTAGCCCTGCAAGAAGTCAGTCTCACTCGTACCAATGATAAACAGTCCGTGGCTTCGAATGTCTGCCATGTTTTCCTCCATTGTTTTTGAATTGGTCGGCTTTCACTGATGCACTTGTCGCCCTGGCCTCATTTCTCCCGTATCGCCTTTGACACCCGGTTGCGGATCGGCTGCCAGAGGTATTGGACGAACGTCCTGCTCGATGTCGTGATGAACACCTCGGCGGGCATCCCTGGAACAAGCCGGACGCCTTCCTCCAGGCGCTCGACCTCTCCCGGTTCGAGCTTGAGTTCCACCGGGTAGTAGGTGACGTGGGTCGCCGGATCCTGCGCGAGATCCGCACCGACCATCGACACGCTTGCGTGGAGGTCGGGGGTCGTCGAGTGGTTCAGTCCGACCACCCGGACGAAGCCCTTGTCCGTCGCATGGATGGAATCGATGTCCTGCGGGCTGATGCGCACCTCGACCTTCAGCGGCACGTGCTCCGGGACGACCATCATCAGGACTTCTCCCGCCCCTACCACGCCGCCGACGGTGTGGACCGAAAGCTCGTGGACGAAGCCGTCTCTCGGCGCCCTGATCTCGACGCGCTGGAGGGCGTCGACGGCCTGTATGCGCCGGCCCTCGAGTTCGCTGATCTTTGCCTCGACCTCGGCGAGCTCCTTGCTCGCGTCGGCGACGGCGACCTGGTCGATATTGAGGATCTGGAGCTTCGTCTCGGCGATCTTCGCCCCGGCCTCAGCGGACGCCGCCTGGATCTCCCCGATCTCGCCGTCGAGCTGGTTTGCTGTCCGCTCCAGCGTGTTCACCTGCGAGACGAGGACGAGCTTCCTGTCGAGCAGGCCGTGCAGGCTCTTCAGCTCCGTTCCGGCGATGTCCCGCTGGCGCGTCTTGGCGTCCGCCTGGACCTTGAGGCCATCGATCTGCTTGTCGAGCTGGTTGATGCGTTCGGTCAGCCCGTCCTCCTGCCCGTGACGGGCGGCGCGGCGTGCTTTCAGGGTTCTCTGCTCCCGCTGCAGCAGCGCCTCCTCGAACACCTGCTCCTCCGGCGGAAGTATCCGCGACGGTGGCGAGACCTGATCGAGGCCGTCCCTTTCCGCCCGCAGGCGCGCAGCCGTCATCCTGAGATCGGCGAGCTGGTGCACGACAATCTGCAGCTCGGACCGGACCATCGTCGGATCGAGGCGCATGACGATCTGGTTCTCGGTCACGCGCTGGCCGTCGTGGACGAGGATCTCCGAGACCACGCCTCCGGTCTTGTGCTGCACCTTCTTGATGCTGCCATCGACTTCGAAATGACCCGAGGCGACGACCGCCCCGGAAAGCGGCACGAGCGCCGACCACGCGCCGAACGACGAGGCGAAGACTGCGATCAGGCTCAGTCCAGCGAGTCCGTATCGGCGCAGCGACGTCCGGTGGTCGACGTATCTCCAGGTTTCGCTATCCATTGTCGACCGTCCCTCCTACCGCCCGCAGCGGGGTGACTTCGGCGGGACGGGACAGCCCGGCGAGCACCTCGTCCCTCGGTCCGAACAGCTTGATCTCTGCGTCCTGCAGAAGCGCAACCTTGTTCACCGCGGCAAGTCCGGAGGGGCGATGGGTGACGACCACCGCTATGCCGCGCCGCCTCCGGACGTTCTCGATCGCCTCGGTCAGGGCCGCATCGCCGACCGCGTCGAGGTTGGAATTCGGCTCGTCGAGGACGACGAGGAAAGGGTTCCCGTAGAGGGCGCGGGCGAGGCCGATCCTCTGTCGCTGTCCGCCCGAGAGCAGTGTTCCGCCCTCTCCCACCTGGGTGTCGTAGCCATGCGGCAGGGCGAGGATCATCTCGTGCGCCCCCGCCACGGTCGCGGCGTCGATGATCAGGTCGGAGTTCCCTTCGGCCTG
>Ga0102591_1000198_pt1 | contig 139354 bp, 140 predicted proteins | sample AraplaCol_mCL_r2_2_FD_76860 | JGI IMG/M metagenome (GOLD analysis project Ga0102591, IMG submission 76860) | Arabidopsis root microbial communities from North Carolina, USA - plate scrape MF_Col_mCL_r2 (SPADES assembly) (version 2) | ecosystem: Host-associated > Plants > Roots > Endosphere...
GACCCAGGACTTCATGACCGCGCACTGGGCGCACCTGCCGCATTCGCTGCTGGGTAAGGTCTCCAACCGCATCATCAATGAAGTGCGAGGACTGAACCGCGTCGTTTACGACATCAGCGGCAAGCCGCCAGCAACCATTGAGTGGGAATAATTTCCCGTCTGGCTGCACCGCGCAGCACTCGGCATTAAACCAAGACTAAGCCCCTGATTTTCAGGGGCTTTTTCTTTTTCTGGTGGCGAAATCTGGCAACGACTGGCAGCGGGAAGCAGGTGAAATTGATGGTTCTGGCGATGGTATGCGCGAGTCCGGCAGGTGCGGCCACGCAAATACCATCAAACGCGCTTTCGGCGATTTGATGGTATCGGAGTGACGTAAGTAGCTGATTTTTCTGCGAAAAACGCCCGATTCACCGCTCAAATTTTTGATGGTATCGGAAAGCGGTTTTTGGACCGAAATCACCACGAAAGGTCGTGTTTTGAAGCTCGCTAACGTGTTGATTTATTGAGGGAAATTGGCAGGATGATGGTATTGAAAATGGAGGGGATATGCTGACGGACGTGAAGCTGCGGAATTTGAAGCCTGGTCCGAAGGCCTACAAGGTCCAGGACCGCGACGGTTTGTATGCCATGGTGCTCGCCTCCGGCGTAGTGTCACTCAGGTATAACTACCGCGTCAACGGGCGCCAGGAGACTTTGGTGCTTGGTAAATATGGGACTGGTGGCGTCACACTCGCCGAAGCGCGGGCGAAGCTCATCGCGGCAAAAAAGCTGGTGGCGGAGGGGAAGTCCCCGACGCAGCAGAAACGGCGCCAGAAGGCCCGCAAAGCCGGCGAGGAGACCTTTGGCGAATGGGCGGAGCGCTGGTTGTCGACTTACCGCATGGCTGAATCGACGCGGGACATGCGCCGGTCGGTGTACGAAAGGGATCTGCAGCGACCGTTCGGTAAGATGCTGCTGCCAGAGATCACTCACGAGGAGTTGCGTCGGGTGTGCGATGCGATTGTGGCGCGCGGCGCGCCGGCAACTGCCGTTCACGCTCGCGAGATTGTGATGCTTGTCTTCCGCCATGCCGGCCAGCGCGGCCACGAGGCGCCGAATCCAGCTGACAAAGTGCCGCCGTGCTCCATCGCCACCTTTCAGCCGAGGGACCGGGCGTTGAGCAGCACTGAGATTCCATGGCTCTACGAGCATTTGGAGAAAATACAAAGCGCGCCAACTTTGCGCCTGGCTGTGAAGCTGTTGCTCTTGACGATGGTGCGAAAATCCGAGCTGACTGATGCGACTTGGGACGAAATCAATTTCACCAGCGGTGTCTGGACTATCCCGGCACAGCGTATGAAGCGTCGCAACCCGCACAACGTCTATCTGTCGCGACAGGCTATCGATATGTTCATTGCGCTGCGAACCTGTGCCGCTGGCTCGCCATACGTGCTGCCGTCGCGGTACGACGCGGATCTACCGATCTCGAACGCCACACTCAATTCAGTTACGACGTCGGTCTCACGCAGTGCGCGCGAGGCGGGGCGGCCGCTGGCCGACTTCACGCCGCATGATCTACGACGTACCGCGTCGACCTTGCTGCACGAAGTCGGCTACAACACCGACTGGATCGAGAAGTGCCTGGCGCACGAACAACGTGGAGTGCGTGCCGTGTACAACAAGGCGGAGTATGCGGATCAGCGGCGCGCAATGCTGCAGGACTGGGCTGACATGATAGATGGGTGGGTTAAGGGCGCCTGAGGCCTGGTGCTGCTTGCGGAATTGCGGCAGCCTGCTGCTGCGCGATCCAGGCGTCGACTTCGTAGAGATCCCACACCACCGCGCGTGCAGTAATTGAGAAGCGCTTCGGGAATTTGCCTGCGCGCTCCAGTTCCAGGATAGTTCGTTCGCCAAGCGGCACTTTCTGCAATAACTGCTTACGTTTAATGAGAATTCGTCCCGGAACCATCATCTCCGTCGAATCGAGTGTGCGAGCATCCATTGTCGGCTCCTTCAGTCGTGAATTGGAATTGGTGCGCCGACTGCTTTGGTCAGTCCATGGCAGTTCGATGCATGACCGATATTCGCTCACGCAAAGTTGTTTTCAACGGGAGGCTTGGCGCTATCGAAGTCGACGGAATCGCAAGGGCTCGTACTGAAGCGACGCACTACTTGGTTCTGATTGGGATGCCGAAGCATTTCAAGGAGGCTCGCCTAGTTCCGCAGGGCCAGCGACTGTAAAGTCAATTTAGTCACAGGGGAGATGGGCGTCAAAGCGTTGTGCACCGAATTTGCATGCCATTGAAGCGGCCGCTGCGGCGCAGACGCGCGATCAGCCAAAGCGAACAATGCCGAGTTGGACTTCTAAGCCGAGGGTCGCAGGTTCGATTCCTGCAGGGCAGGCCAATAAAATCAATTACTTACACGACTTTTGTGCGCGGCAAAATGCGGCGAAAATGCTTTGCGTAGGCACTGCGTAGGCAAATTCGGAGAATGATTCGCCAGGCATCGCAAAGCATGACCGTAGGACTTCGCCGGCAAATTCTGGAGTGAGAGGCAAACGAAGAGGCTGTACCGAACTGCCAACTCGGCACAGCCTTGCTTCCAATGATGAGAGGACGGGGGCTGGAACCTTGATGCGAGGCGTTGTGTTAGCAACCAATGGTTAGGGCGTGCGCTACCGCGGCTACAGGCCATAAGAGCAACTTGCCGCGCTTGACTGGGCGAACGCCGAAGCACTCGCCTGTCAGGCAATGGTTTTTGTGGACAGTCGCCACCGCGCGGCACATAGCGTGCGCGAATTCTTCCGTTCTGATGTAGTCGCGCCCTTGGGCTACTTCCGCCAGGCCAGGTGGGATGGCGGAAGTCGTGTTCGATGCAATGTCGGGCATTGAAGTCTCCTTAAGCAAAATTCGATAAATGAAGTAGGCCGACTGGAATGCCACTCCATGTCTTGGGATCGGTGCGAGGGGCTGTCTACGAGCGCACCGCTTGTTGGTCGATTGTGCTCGGAACAGAGAATGGCGGCTTTTTGCCGAGGGTCGAACCTCACCTACATCCGTTGCTCGCTAGTTCAATGGAGCACATTGCAGTGAAAGTTCGGGTTCGAGTGCTCGCCAATTTCGTCAGGGCCAGCTACTGCAGTTGAAATTTAGGCGGCATGCCAATCCACGTCAAATTTTGTGCAACGAATTTAAAAAAGTGACGATCCCCTGGTGATGCCAGACTGGCGCGAATCTTGTCAATCCATCATGCTTAGTGAGTATTGCTCATGATTCATGTTAGAGTTCTGGTTGCAAATACCATCAACTTATCAAAAGAATATGTCATTTACAGGACTGCTAGAACGTGGCGCGATCGATGCCGCTATCCGGAGTTTTTCAAAAGATGCTGAAGTTACATGTACCGAGAGTGATGAAGGTTCTGCCGTGTATATAGTGACGCTCCCCAAGCTGGCGCCAGCAATGATTAAGCTGCATTTTCGAGGTGATAGTCAAACCACAATACAAGATTCCCAAGGCAAGAATCGCGAACTTTCGGCCAAGATTGCGGAGCACGTCGTCGGGACATGCTCGAAGAGAAAGTTTGAGCAAAGACCATTGTCCATTGGAAATATTTCGCAAGAGGATTTCGACTGGCTGTTGCAACATCTTGAGCAAGATCATAAGTTCAAGATAACGAAAGGTTCTGTTGCCGACGGTGTTCGCTATGATATTGAGAAAACGGCAAAGGACTACGTCAACTTAAACCGCTACAACTCCGGCAAGCTTCTTATGCAAGGCAAGGCGTTAGAGGTTTACAGCGTTGTAGCACTGGTGCTCATGGACTTAGTCCCTGACAAAGCGGCGGTTCTGAAGTCACAACTTCTGTCGTATGATCTCGAGGACATTGAACCTGATGCACTAGTGGAGGAGGCTGAGCAACACTTGCCAACTGGGTACAAGATTCTTGGTGAGACCTTGATGTGCATGATGGCCTCGGCGTTAGCAATGTCGAAAATTGCAATACAGTTGCCGGACTTCTCGTTGATATCTTACCCCGCGCTCCGGGCATTAGAGGGATATATGAAGGCGCTTTTTCGCAAACATGGCTACAATGTGAAAAACCAACAAGGGCTTGGAGACTACTTCAACGATTCCGTATTGAAGGGCGAGGTCGCCAAGAAGATTGGGTGCCTGCACACTGCAAGCGCAATCGAAAAGTCATACGCACTGTATCGTGCAAATCGGCACGGTTTGTTTCATACCGAGTCGAACCCGGATGCCTCTCGAATCATCGAAACCCGTGAAGAGGCCGTTATGATCGTACATAGTGTTATCAAAACCATAGAAGATACCGCGCAACTAATTCCCGCATGATTCGAAAATCCAAAAGTTATGTGATCGTGTCGTTCGAAGAGCATGAAGTAGTCTGTTTTTCGATCGATTCGACACGTCCCGACGAGTACGTCGATAATTTGGAACGCGAATTGCGACGTTGCACTTATGAAGGAGAGGTCTTATTGGATTTGCTGGCGGCCAACGGGAATGGACGGAACAGGTTTATGAAATGTGATTTTGACGGTACAAATTTACATTGGCTCGATGCAAAAATCGCGACAGCTAAAAATCTGAAGAGCGACGTTTTTAAATTCTGTCAGCAGTTCTATGCAGAGCATCCGAATTTTTTGATTAATAGCGTACTTACCCCCGCAGCCCGGCATAGATTTTTGAGTTCCGTTGCTCAGGATAGCTCTGCCGAGGCAATCTCGAACCTTTAAAGGGCAAATCGGCTTGGATCGTTGATTAGATCGTCTCTGCCGAATATGTTAGCTTCGCCCCTGCCAAGACTTTCCTTAACCAAACAAAGGAAAGTCTCCGTTTTTCACCGCCACTATTATTTCTCAAGTATCCGTTGCGATGCTGGAAAGAAAGGCCAGCATGTGGGAAAATTGCAGAGATCGGTACAGCTAGCGAATTTCCTTTAATACTTGAAGTTACCGTCGCTCCACGTAATACCGATCGAATCCAGCTGTTTCAGCAGAGCCTGCAATGGGTTGAAATTCGACGCCGACATAACCATGGCGTTTACGAACGCTTCGATTGCGCGACTGCGCCCATGTTGATCGTCTGCAGGTATAGCGAGACATCACCCAGGAGAGCAGATTTTGCAATTACTTCCAGAAGTAGGCCAACTCGTCGTTGTTCGAAAGCGCCCCTTCGTAGTTCTTGAAGTCATTCCGGCAGTTGCTGGCGTGGCAATGACCGCGTACCAGCCCCATCATCTGGTTAAATTATCTTCGGTCGAAGAAGATGGTCTAGGCGAGCTACTTGAAGTAATTTGGGAGCTTGAGCCTGGAACGATGGTTCACGAAAAGCCATCGCTCCCGTCCCCAGATGCTTTTGACCACCCCAAGCACCTGCAGGCGTTTCTTGATGCAGTGCGCTGGGGGGCGGTTTCGCAAGCCGATGACAAGGCCTTGCAATCGCCGTTTCGCAGCGGCATCGAGGTGGATGACTATCAGCTCGACCCTGTTGTTCGTGCACTGCAGATGCCACGGGTTAACTTACTGATCGCCGATGATGTGGGTTTGGGCAAGACCATTGAGGCAGGTTTGGTGGTCCAGGAAATGATCCTACGTCACCGAGTTCGCTCGGTCTTGATCGTCTGCCCCTCATCGCTGCAGGTGCAGTGGCAAGAAGAAATGCGCGATAAATTCGGGCTGGATTTTCGAATTATCGATAGCGAGACCATCAGCCAACTGCGACGCAAGCGTGGTATCCACGTCAATCCGTGGACGCACTTCCCGCGGTTGATCACCTCGGTCGATTTTCTCAAGCGAGAACGCCAACTGCGAAACTTTCGCGAAACACTGCCCGCCGGAGAGCAGCTCACCTATCCACGGGCTTATGACCTGCTGATTGTTGATGAAGCGCATAACGTAGCTCCCTCGGGGCGAGGAAAATACGCGACGGATTCTATGCGAACGCAGGCCATCCGTTCGTTGGTCGCGCACTTTGAACACAAGCTTTTCTTGTCGGCCACGCCGCACAACGGCTACCGAGAAAGTTTCGCCGCGTTGCTGGAGTTGCTCGATAGCCAGCGCTTCGCGCGTGCAGTTACGCCAAACCGTAACCAACTTGATGCGGTGATGATTCGCCGCATGAAAGACGAGTTGAAACTACGCTGGGATGGCAGTCGACGTTTCGCTGAGCGAGTGGTCCTCCATCTAGAGGTTCCCTACACCAACGAAGAACGACAGGCCCACCAGAACCTACAAGCCTATTCCGATTTGCGACTGAAAAGTGCCACATCGGATGGCGAGCGAGTGGCTGCGGAGTTCGTGCTCAAGCTTCTGAAAAAGCGGCTGTTTTCCTCTCCGGCAGCGTTTAGCATCACATTGGAGAAGCATATGGCCACGGTGGGCGGGCATAAGGCCATGGGTACCGTCAATCGAGACATCGAAGACTTCTCTGACGACTACGCCGACGACGACGAGTACGAAGTTGAGACAGGCGAAGTCGTGGCCTCGGTTAGTCAGGTTCTATCGCCCCTGTCGGAAGACGAAAAGCGGTTACTGAGGCAGTTGAGTGACTTTGCAGCCAGGGCCAGCCAACGTGCCGATTGCAAGGCAGAGACCCTGATCAACTGGCTCAAAACTAACCTGCGCCCCGCTGGGCATTGGAACAACGAGCGCGTAATCATTTTCACTGAATATCGTGCCACTCAGAAGTGGTTGTATGAGTTACTGGCACGCGATGGCTTTGCCGAAGAAGGACGCCTGGAATTGATCTACGGTGGCATGCCTAATGACCAGCGAGAGCCAATAAAGGCTGCATTCCAGTCGCACCCAAGTGAATCCACGGTACGCATCTTGCTGGCCACGGACGCAGCCTCAGAGGGATTGAACTTACAGAACCATTGTTCCAAGCTGATCCACTTTGAGATACCTTGGAACCCGAACCGCATGGAGCAGCGCAACGGCCGTGTGGACCGCCATGGCCAAAAGGCTGACCAGGTGACCATCCATCATTTTGTTGGCCAAGGATTTGATACGGCCAAGACCTCGGGCAAGGTTGGTGAATTAGAGGCCGATCTTGAATTCCTGATGCGCGCTGCGCTCAAGGTTGAAACCATCCGTGAGGATCTTGGTAAAGTTGGCCCAGTCATTGCCAGTCAGGTGGAGGAGGCCATGCTCGGTCGCCGTACTCGCCTGGACACCACTCGCGCGGAGCAAGAAGCAGAGCCCATACGACGCATGCTCAAGTTTGAGCGCAAGCTGCGTGAACAACTCGAGAAACTCGCGGCCCAACTGCACGAGACCCAGCACGAACTTAACCTCACTCCCGAGCACATTGAGAACGTGGTTCGAGTTGGGTTGGAGTTGGCCGGTCAGGCTCCACTGATTCCGGTAGAAGCTCCTGGAATCTGGCCGGATCCGTCGGGTTTGCGAACCACTTGCCCAGTGTTCCGTGTTCCGGCACTGTTCAGCAGCTGGGCGCAGTGTACCGACGGTTTGGCACATCCACACACCAAAAAGGTTCGCCCAATAGTGTTCGATGCCGCCTTAGCCGTAGGGCGTGACGATGTGGTGCTTGCGCACTTGAACCACAGCCTGGTGCAGATGTGCCTACGCCTGCTACGCGCTGAAATCTGGTCGCTCGGTGGGCAAGCAAGGCACCTTTCACGTGTCTCGGCTTGTGTGGTGGATGATGCGTCGCTCACCCATCCCGTTGTGATCGCTCATGGCCGTATAGTAGTGCTGGGCGGAGACAACCACCGCTTGCATGAGGAAGTTATTACCGCGGGCGGCTCGTTCATCGAAGGCCGTTTCCAGCGTCTGAATGTCGGTGAGACCAAAGCAGCCCTGGTTGCTGCTACCGACGTGGCCGCTCCTTCTGCCATCGAATCTCGCTTTCAGAAGCTTTGGCCCAAGCACGAGGAATCTCTGATGAATGCACTTGAGGCTCGTAAGCTCGAGCGTACAAAAAACCTGGAAAAGAACTTCGAAGAGCTGGCGGATAAAGAAGTGAACAAGCTGACCACGGTGATGACCGAACTGCAGCGCGCCATTCAGGCCGAGCTCGAAAGCAAAGACGGCCCACAATTGATTCTCGATCTAGGCGGAGATGAATCCGGTAAACGACAACGCGAACGTGATTTAGCGGCCCTGCGCCACCGCTTAAGAGAGATTCCGCACGAAATCCAACGTGAGTCCGATCATATCCGCTCCCGCTATGCCAACCCCACTGCACGACTATTCCCCGTGGCGGTGACCTGGTTGATACCGCGAAGGGCGGTTCTCGAAGTGACGGGAGGTCGTGTATGAGCATCACCCGCCACCACGCCGATTGGCTCTCACTTATTGAAGTTTCTGGTCCTTTCATCTCGCTGCCGGTGCTAATGCGTATCTTCCCGCAGGGACTGGAACCCCGTGACACGGCGCAAGCGAAAGTGCTGAGAGCCGCTTACGAGGAATGGCAGGACAATCCTACAGCTCCAGGGAGGCAACGCGCCTGGGTCATATACGTCCTCACCGCGGTGCTCGGCTACCCGGAAAAGCAGATAACTGAAGGCCAGGCACTTCACGCGGGACTGGAAGTCAACATGCTCGAAATAGGGGAATCCCTTCGCCCCGACTTTGCACTGCTCGGCCCAGCCGGAAGCGATATTGCTGGTCAGCCACAGTTGCTCATTGCTAGCTATCCGGCCGAACAAGGCCTCGATAAACCCGTCATCGGTAAGCACTGGAAGGCCGCCCCCACAACCCGCATGATGGAGCTACTGCATGGCGCAAACGTACCGCTAGGCCTGGTCACAAATGGTGAGCAATGGATGCTGGTCTACGCACCACGAGGTGAAACTACCGGCTATGTGTCTTGGTATGCCACGCTGTGGTTGGACGAGCCTTTAACCTTGCGCGCATTCCATTCGCTGCTCGGCGCGCGCCGCTTCTTCGGCGTTGCCGCCGACAACACTCTGCTGGCATTGTTAAAGGACAGTGCCAGTGACCAGCAGGATGTCACCGACCAACTTGGCTATCAAGTACGCGAAGCGGTCGAGATGTTGGTGCAGTACTTTGATGCAATCAATCAGGAAAGCCTTGGCTCTGCGCTCAAGGGGCTGGAGCCTGCGACCATTTACGACGCGGTGCTCACGATAATGATGCGGTTGGTGTTTCTGTTCTCAGCGGAGGAACGTGGTTTGCTGCACTTGGGCAAGCCGCTTTACGACGACAATTATGCTGTCTCAACCTTGCAAGAGCAGCTGCAGGACGTTGCTGATCGCTATGGGGAGGAAGTGCTTGAGCGTCGATATGACGCCTGGAGTCGCCTATTGGCCACCTTCCGCGCCGTACATGGCGGCATCCATCACCAAGATTTGCTTTTGCAATCTTACGGCGGGTCGCTATTTGACCCCGACCGTTACCCCTTCCTGGAAGGTCGTGCCCGGAGCAGTGAATGGCGCAAGATTCCTGCAGAGCCTTTGGCGGTGAACAACCGAGTTGTGCTGCACCTGCTCAACTCGCTGCAACGGCTACGCACCAAGACCGGAGGAGGAGCCGAAACCCGCCGTGTTTCATTCCGGGCGCTCGGCGTTGAGCAGATTGGGCATGTGTACGAGGGCCTGTTGGACCACACCGCGATTTGCGCCAACGAGTTGGTGCTGGGTATCCGCGGCACGCGCAGCAAGGAGCCCGAAGTTGCGCTGTCCTTGCTGGAGAACTTGCTGGCTCAAGGCGAAGACAAGGTTCTGACATACCTGAAGGAAGAGACCGGGCGCTCATTAGGCGCGCTGCGCAAAGAGCTGAACAACAGCTGCATCGTGGACGAGCACAAAATGCTGCTGGCCTGCCGCAATGATGAGGCAATGCTTGCCCGCCTGCGTCCTTTCGCCGGGCTGATTCGCAACGACTCATTCGAACGCCCCTGGGTTGTGCTGCCTGGCAGCATCTTCGTCACCGAGGGCACCACGCGCCGCAGCACTGGCACCCACTACACGCCGCCCTCGCTCACTGAGCCGATCGTCCAGAACACGTTGGAACCGCTGGTATATGTCGGCCCTGCCGAGGGCTTGCCTAAAGAGCATTGGAGACTCAAGTCACCCAAAGAGATTTTGGAGCTCAAAGTTTGCGATATGGCCATGGGCTCAGGCGCGTTCCTAGTGCAAGCCTGCCGCTACATCGCAGAGCGTCTGGTAGAGGCGTGGGAAAACGAAGAAGCCATTCACCCAGGCCAAGTGTTAATAACGCCGGATGGCAAGTTCTCCGAAGCATCGCCCAACGAGCGGTTAGTGCCTGCAGATGTGGCGGAACGCATCGCTATTGCCCGCCGTGTGGTGGCCGACCGCTGCCTCTACGGAGTGGACATCAACCCGATGGCGGTGGAGATGGCCAAGCTCTCGATGTGGCTTGTTACCGTCGATTCCACGCGTCCGTTTACCTTCCTCGATCATGCTTTTAAGTGCGGCGATTCGCTTCTGGGCATCACCTCGTTGAAGCAGTTGGAGAACTTCAGCCTGCGCGCCGGTGCGAATAGGCTACAAGGCTTTAATGCTCCCGGCTTTGCGCAGCATATCGAAGAAGCGAAGACGAAACGAGAGATGCTAGAGGCGATGCCTTCGGATACGCCTGAGCAGATTGCGGCGAAGGCAGCGTTATACGCGGAGGCCGAAGAGGCCGTCGCCAAGCTCAATGCCGCAGCAGACGTGCTTATTTCCGTTGAGCTGAAGGGGCTCAGTGATAGACCCTATGAATCCGAGCGAGAGGCTTCGACGGATATCATGATGACTCAATGGGCGAGGGGGCTTGATTCATTGCAAGCCTTTGCTGGTCAGCGGCTTGCGAACCGGAAGTGCTTTCATTGGGCACTTACTTTTCCAGAGCTCATGGCAAACGGTGGCTTTGACGCAATTATAGGCAACCCGCCATTTCTTTGGGGAATGCGAATCTCCACTCTCCTAGGCGAAGAATATTTGGGCTTTTTACAGCGCCAGGCTGGCGTTAGCCTAGGCACAGCCGATTTGTGCAGTCACTTTGTTCGGCGGGCTTTTGCGCTTGTCAAACAACATCGGCTTGTTGGATTGATTGTAGTTGACACAATTTCCCAAGGGGACACTTGGGAAGCTGGCCTGAAGCTGTTAGTTGCGGACGGAGCAATGATATATCGTGCCCACAGTAGCCAATTGTGGCCGGGGAGCGCAGGTGTCAAGTTTTCTCAAATCCATCTCATGAAGGGAAAGTGGGAGGGATCCTGTCTATTGGATGAGAACAAAGTTGAATATATTAGCTCCACACTGAGGGGGGAGAGGGAATCAATTCCCCCCAAGGCCCTAAAGGAGAACGCAACCCGTTCATATGTTGGCCACTATTTGATGGGACAGGGTTTTGTTCTTAAGCAGGAAGACGCAGAAGAACTTTTAAGGAATGAGCCGAACGCTAAGGAAGTTGTTTTTCCCTATCTCCGGGGAGAGGACATCAACCAACAGCCAACCCAACAGGGCTCAAATCTAGTGATCAATTTCGGAAATCGCTCTTTGGAAGAATGTGAAGAGAAATACCCTCTCGCATTGGAGAGAATAAGACTGTTGGTTAAGCCTCAACGCGATAACGAGAAGAGAAAAGCCAATAGGGAACGGTGGTGGCAATATGCCGAAACTAGGCCAGCTTTGTCTCGGCTACTTCTGGAAAGAAGTGTGGTTATTGCACAACCGTTCACGACTAAATACCTCTCACCCACTTTGGTCAGTGCAAAGCAGGTTTTTGCTTCCCCTTTGGTGATTGTTGACTTTTCGGACTACGGTCATTTGGCGCTCATTCAGTCCTCAATTCACGACTCTTGGGTCAGAAGGTATGCCTCAACAATGGGAGATCGGATTCGCTATTCATCATCGGACTGTCTTGAGACATTCCCATTTCCCAGCGTTCAAGCAGGCCTTGTTGAGCAAGGAGAAAAATTCTACGGGTTACAAAGATCGATTATGAAAACACGTTCTATGGGGTTTACCACTCTGCAAAACATTTTCAATGATCCGTCAGAAAAGGACCCCGTGATTGCGGAGCTGCGCTTGCAATACGCGGAGATCGATAAATTGGCTTGTGAAGCGTATGGTTGGCAAGACCTCGAGCTCGGCCACGGTTTCTACGATACCAAACAAGGCATCCGCTTCACGATCTCCGAAGTTGCACGCGGCAAAGTGCTCGATCGCCTGCTTGCCCTGAACCATCAGCGCCACGCCGAGGAAATCGCTGATGCACTCACAGAAGCGCCAGCTAGTCCGACCAAGCGTGGCCGAAAGAAACCGGAGAGCACCGGCCAAGGCGTACTTGATTTGTGAACCGGAGAACAGCATGAGCATGACAACTTTAACTACGACAACGATCAGTACGCCCACGCTGGCCACCAAAACCCCAAGCGAACTACGCGACGAACTTACCGAGATGGTGTTGCGCGACTTGCTGGGCCCTGCGGGCGGTGTGGATGAGGAACTGAACCAGTACGAAGACCATGCCTACCAGCGTTATTTGGTGGGCATGTTGGCCCCGAAGGACAGTCAGATTGACCGCGGTGAACAGGACGAGCTCGGCACAGGCGGAGGCGATGACGGAGAAGAGGGGGCTCAGGATTCTGGCGTGCCTGCGGGTGGCGCTTATTTCCCGTCATCCATGGGCCTGAGTTTTGTTGTCGCCGCTGAGGTCAACGAGATCGTGGTTGAGGCCGATTGGGGGCAATATCTGCGCGTGAAAAGCGACACCCAGGTTAGCCGAGAGGGAAATCCCGCGAACGTTTGGAAGCGCAACCCTGTAGTTGCGCCCCCATTAGTTCTCGACTTGAAAGATGGCACGCTCATGCCTACCCCTTTGCTTCCCGACCATCCTTTGGTGCTGTTGCAGGGACGGATGCGCCTAACTTCGGATGGTTGGGTGGTAACCCTTTTCATGGTGAATCAGCAAGAAGAGCGTCAGCGACGTGGGGAACCGAAGGATGAGGTCTGGGTGTTTCAGCCAAAGCTGCGAGTGCACGGCACCGAACACCAGCCGATTTTCGTGCAGCGTAAGAACACCAAGGCGGACCTGACGAAGATGGATCCGCTGACGCGCGACGAGACCGCGACACTTGAAATGCTTTATCGCCACCAACGTGAATTTGCGGTGGGTCATGGTATTTCAATACATGTTACGTTGGCCGAATCGTTGGCCGAACGGGCCACTCAGGTCGAGACCGAATGGATCCCGCAATTCGAAGTTTCCCAGCAGACGCCGCGCTCTGCAGAAGATGACCAAAATCTCACCGGCGTCGTCATGGACATGAAATTGCTGGCGGAGTTGCCCAAACCAGCTCTGATTGCCAGCCTACGCAACATCGAAACAGCCTATCGCATTTGGATCACGATGGAGGTTGCTAAGCTCAGTCTCCCCGCGGAGCTGTTGGACGGACATGAAGAAGCTGCCCAGCGAGCGGTCGACTCTTGCACACGGGCGCTGCAACGTATCCATGCTGGCATCGATCTGCTCGAGAACGACCCTTTGGCTGAGGAAGCCTTCCGCTTTGCCAACCGGGCCATGTGGGAGCAGCGCATTCACTCGATTTTTGCGCGCAAGGTCCGCAAGAAGGAAATTCAAATCGAAGATGGCCTAGCAGGGTTGGATACACCTAAAAATCGCAGTTGGCGATTGTTCCAATTAGCCTTTGTGCTGCTGAACCTGCCGAGCTTGTCTGACTTGCAGCACCCTGACCGCAGCCATGAAACCGATGCTGTAGCTGACCTGCTGTGGTTTGCGACAGGCGGCGGTAAGACCGAAGCTTATTTGGGCCTAACGGCCTATACCTTGGCGCTGCGTCGCTTACAGGGGGTAATCGAAGGCCGCAGCGGTGACAATGGTGTCGCCGTGCTTATGCGCTATACCCTGCGGCTGTTGACCCTGCAGCAGTTCCAGCGTGCCGCTGCACTGATTTGTGCCTGCGAATCCATTCGCCGTAACGATGAGGCGAAGTGGGGCAATGTTCCTTTTCGTCTTGGGTTGTGGGTGGGCGGTAAGACCACACCCAACACCTTGAACGGGGCTGCTAACGCACTGCGACAGCGTAATGTAGGCGGTCGGCCCTCATCAAGCGGTAGTCCCCTGCAAATCACATCATGTCCTTGGTGCGGCAGCGGAATCAAGGAACAGCATGTAAGGGTGTACGAGGCTCCCGGCAATATTGGCCGTTGCGTGACTTACTGTGGTGATGATTTAGGCGGCTGCGAATTTACCGAAGCCCATGCGCCAAAAGAAGGCTTGCCGGTGATGGTGGTAGACGAGGAAATATACCGGCGCCCGCCATCATTATTGATCGCGACTGTGGACAAGTTCGCTCAGATGCCATGGAACGGGCTGACGCAGATGTTATTTGGGAAGGTGACAGAGGTGTGCGACCGGCATGGATTCCTATCTCCTTGTGTTGAGGACGGGAAGTCCCATCCGGCGCGTAACGGTCTGCCGGCAGTAAAGAACCGTCCACATAGCTTCTTGCGCCCGCCGGATCTGATCATCCAAGACGAACTGCACCTTATTAGCGGGCCGCTGGGTTCAATGGTGGGCTTATACGAAGCGGCGGTGGATGAGTTGTGTTCATGGATCGTGGATGGCAAGAAGGTGCGCCCCAAAGTGGTTGCCTCTACTGCGACAATCCGCCGGGCGCCAGATCAAGTGCAAAAACTATTCGTGCGTAAGCTGGAAGTGTTCCCGCCTCAGGGTACAAGCATCAAGGACAGTTTTTTCGCCATCCAGCGTCAATCTGGTTCACATTATCCGGGGCGTCGCTACTTAGGCGTATGTGCCTTCGGTCGCCGCTACCCCGTAGCCATGATCCGCACGTACGTCGCCCACATGGCCGCCGCGCAGGTGCTGTTTGAGAAATACGACCGCCTGGCTGACCCCTACATGACTTTGACTGGTTACTTCAACTCCATCCGCGAGCTGGCCGGTACGCGTCGGCTTGTCGAAGATGACATCAAAGCGCGCTTGCGGGATGCGGACCAACGTGGTCTTGCCAAGCGTCGCGTTCGGCTCGTCGAGGAGCTAACCTCGCGCAAGTCTGGCACCGATATTCCTAAGATTTTGGAGCGACTTGAGGCGACATTCGACAAGTCGCTGGAGGCCCAGCGAGCCGCCGAGCGTAAGGCCGGAAACAGGGTAAGCTCAGCCGTTCCGTATGACGTGATCCTCGCGACCAACATGATTTCAGTTGGAGTCGACATTGACAGGCTCGGTATGATGGTAGTGGCGGGCCAGCCCAAAAATACGTCGGAATATATCCAGGCAACTAGCCGTGTGGGGCGTTCTACCGATGGTCCTGGGCTCGTGGACACAGTGTTCAACTGGGCCCGACCGCGCGACTTGTCGCACTACGAACGCTTCGAACATTACCACGAGACGTTTTACAAACACGTCGAGGCCTTGTCGGTGACGCCATTCTCCGCGCGAGCATTGGATCGGGGCCTCACGGGCGTAATGGTAGCGCTGATGCGTTTATTGGATGACCACCTAAACGCCAACCTGAGCGCTGGTGAAGTGCAAGACACGGATCCAGTGTGGGCAGCCGTTTTCGATCTACTTAGCAAGCGCGGAGAGAACGCGACTCACGATAGTTTCGTAAGCGATCGCATCAAGGACATGCTTAACCGTCGCCGTGACGAGTGGCTGACGCGCATTCACAACCAGAAGGACCACAAATTGGGCTACAAGTCTGAAGGGGGGGCCACGGTTGGCCTGCTAGAGCAGGCGGGCGAAAACGATTGGCAAATGTTCACATGCCTGAATTCGTTACGGGACGTGGAGGGTACCGTGGACCTGGTATTAGACCAACGTACAACAGGGCTTAGGGCCGATTGAGGAAAAGACGATGAATGAACTTGGAGAACTTCGCCCGAGCCAACTGATTTTCACCTTTGGCGTGGGATCGTTGGTCGATTTGCCCAATATGTCGGCGTTAGTGATGGGTCTGGATGACTGGGACACTCGCTATTGTAAGGAAATCGAAGAAGATCGTTTGGTTGCTGCGATTCAGAAGCGTTTAGGCCCACAACTGGCCAAGTTGTATCTGCCACCGGTCAAACTGGACGGCATGGACAAAGACCCGGCTGCACCTGCGGTTGGGGCACCAGTGGTGCCATTTCCTCGATGGATGCGCTGCTCGTTGTGCGATACGGTAGCGACGGTGGAGTCCGGCGTTTTCAAGTTGGCTCAAGATCCTTATCGTCCCGACAAAACGGAATACCTGCATCAAGGCTGCTTAAAAAGTCAGGGTGGAAAGCCTCCATCAGCCTTGTCGGTCCGCTTCCTGATCGCCTGTCGCGAAGGGCACTTAACAGACTTTCCTTGGCTTGACTTTGTCCACAAGGGCAATGTGCCGTGCCAAGGGGCGCAACTTACCTTACGCGAGTATGGCGCATCCGGTGACGCCTCGGATATTGTAGTTGAGTGCCATAGTTGCGGCTCTAACCGACGTATGGCTGATGCGTTCGACACCGGTACGCCATTCAAGTGTCGCGGACATCACCCTCACTTACGTATGATCGAACCAAACTGCGATCAGCCGGCGAAAACTATTCTTCTAGGCGCATCAAATAGCTGGTTCCCAACTGCACTCTCGGCGCTTTCCATTCCGCGGTCGGTTGATAAGCTCGGCAAAATGGTGGAAGAACAATGGGGCGAATTGAAGGATACAGAGGGCTTGGACGAACTACGCCTCATGCGAAAGAAGAGTCAAAAGTTCCAGTCATTGGTTCCACTGTTTTCCGAGTACAAAGATGAAGAGATATGGGAGGTTGTTGAGGTCAAGCGAACAGGGCCGCGACAAAGTGCTATGCCACCAGAAGACTTAAAGCTACCCGAATGGCAGGTCTTTTCGAGTCCAGAGAGTGCTGCAGAGAACCGTGATTTCAAGCTCAGGCGTGTGGCGCCACCCAAGGGTTTTGAGGCATTGCTAGAAGACACTGTGCTGGTGGAGCGCATCCGAGAGGTGCGCGCATTGATGGGCTTTACGCGCATTGAATCCAATTCTGACTTTGCCGAAGCGACAATCCGTGGTGACTCGCGCCTGACCAAGTTATCTCGCGAGAGTCCGAAGTGGCTACCAGCTTCGGAGGTCCGTGGAGAAGGTATATTTATCAGAATTCGCGAAGAAGCGTTACTAACGTGGGAAAGGAAGCCAGAGGTTCAGAAGCTGCAGCATGAGTTCTTTGAGTCACACAAAGCTTGGCGTTCACTACGAAAACTTGAGCGACCAAGCGATCACTTCCCAGGAATTCGGTTGGTTTTACTGCATTCTCTTGCGCACGCACTGATGCGACAAATCGTGCTGGACTGTGGTTACACTGCGGCGAGCGTTCGAGAACGCCTGTATTCCCGTCTGCAGGGTGAGGCTGGTGGCCCAATGGCGGGCATCTTGCTTTACACCGCGGCACCGGATAGCGAAGGTACACTTGGCGGATTGGTGGAACTTGGCGATCCCATCACCCTTGGCCGTCACTTACAACAAGCTTTAGAAAGTATGCGACTGTGTGCTTCCGATCCGCTTTGCGCTGAGCATCGGCCAGACATGTTGGGAAGAACGATTCAAGGCGCATGTTGTCACGCATGTCAGTTTGCGCCCGAGACTTCGTGCGAGCAGGGTAATCGCTATTTGGACAGGTCCGTCTTGGTCAACACATTTGCAGCCGCTGAAACGGCCTTCTTTGATTGACTATGGCTCAATCGTTCGCCCCACTTATTCATGCGCTCATCGTCCGGGCGCAAGCTACTTGGTTGAACAGAGCCTGTGAGAACTTGCGTACAGCGCCAACTATAGCCACCGCTGATTTCATAAAAAAGTGCATTCCGACAACTGGTAATGCTGATCTTGTGTTCTTGTTCTACCGGGTCATTGACGCTGCTGTTGGAAGAATGTCCTGGGAATCTCTCGGCTACAGTATATGGATCGCGTTCGAAATTCATCAGCATGACCATGAGACCCGGCAGATTGAGATGTTATGGTCCGGCCCGCCGCCAGCAGACCATTTGGCGGCAAGGCGCATAGACCAAGCTCTCTATGATTTGATTGCCTCCGCTAAGAGAGAAATCCTGCTGGTCACTTTTGCCGCCGTAAAGGTGGAACGATTGGCCTCGGCCTTGCTGAAAGCGACCTCCGACGGGGTAAAGGTACGTTTGGTGCTTGAGTTTGCCGAGGCATCCGAAGGACAACTGAGTTTTGATGCGCTCAAAGCGTTTCCGCCCGCTCTAGTGAAGATGGTAGATGTGTATTTTTGGCCGGTAGAAAATCGGGGGCGAAATCAGGCTGGGAAACCTGGAAAACTTCACGCGAAACTGGCTGTCGTGGACGATGTCGTCTTAGTTTCTAGCGCCAACCTTACGGACGACGCTTTCAGCCGAAATCTAGAGGTCGGAGTGAGAATTACGGACATAGGCACATTAGTATGGGCCAAGGAATATTTTGACGGTTTGATAAACGAATCGATATTAAGAAAGGTGTCGAGTTTCACTAAAGTCTGAACCGCTCTCCACAGGGGGGGGAACCGAGATCCCAAGCGTTGTTGAAAGCCGCTTTTCTAAGCCCATTCGGAGCATGCGGGTGGAACTTGCAGCTCCCCGGACATTTTTTTTTATTCGCGACTTTTCGATATTGAGTTGCCCCGTGGAGATGGCTTCATCGATGCACAGTGTTTCGAGCATAGGCATAAGTTGATCGACCTTTTCGATCATCTCAAGTAGCAATCGGCCAAGGGTTGAATAGACTTTTGCCTCAATCAACATTGGTTCGACGTCGTAGGTCGCCAGGGTTACGATTCCATTCGCTTGACACTTCGCTTCCAAGTCCACGAGCGATTGGTTAAGTCTTGCGAGGCGAGCGTCGAAAAGCTGGCGTAGTTCCTGTTCCACTTTGTTGACGTCATCGCCTGGTAGTTTCATACGTGCGAACACCGCGATGAAGTGCAGGTTCATCTGGGTGATGTCGAAGCAGCGAAGATAAAGGCGCTTGCCTTCTGGACTGGATAGGTGAATGTTGATCTTGCGGCTGGCGGATTCGATACGCGTCAGGTCAGCTGCCGCCTGGCGCGCCAGCAGCTTGCGATTGGTGGCGCCGTGATCGGCCTTGATGGTCAGTTTTGCTTCGGTGGGATAGTTCACGATGGCCTCCATGCGCGCTTTGTCACGGCTATCGTGCGCGCGTGAAGATACCGCTGCAACCAGAAAACCGGCCAGTACCCAAGGCGCTTTCATTGGGCGTAGCCGGAGGCGTCACTGTTCGCGACGACAAGTTTCGCAAAGCATGCTTTTTCGTTGAACTTTAGTTGACGAAGCCCCGGCCGTTTTCTAGATTGAGTTCTATGCACGCAGCATAGGGCTGGCTTCGCCGACGACGCTATTTCGTGCGGATAGAAGCCAGTTCCATCCATCCGGTTTCCTGACGGTAGCTGGCAGCCCGTCCAGAACGGCATCGCGCCGTAGCAGTCAAGCCAGTCCAGTCTTCTGCCGGCATTCGCTGGCCTTCTCTCGATCCCCATGGGACAACCATCCCGTGAGGATGATTGTCTCGCTCTTCTTTTCCTCAGGGAGACAATCATGAATCAGTCCGCCCATATTGAAGGTGGTACGCGTTCGGCCGCGGGCCGACGCGCTGCCATCGATCCCTGGCACCAACTGCTGGATGACGACACGCCTGTCGAATTCTCGGAAGAGGATGTCGTTCACCTGCACTGGTGGCTGCTGCAAAAGGTCAAGCTGCTCAGTAATCCAGGCACGCCGTTGGCCGAAAAATTCGAAATCATCCGTTGGGTCTTCACTGATCCCGATCGTGATACGAAGCCATTCTCGTTTGTGAACTGCCTGCGGGTTGTTTCAGGCAGCCCGTTGTCCGAGTTGCCTTTCATTGGATCGCTCGATCCGCAGGAGGTACGGGACTGGCTGCGCGTGCGGCTGCATCGCTGGCTTGAAGCCACGATCAGCAGCTATCCCAAGTGGGTGCAAGAGGCAGTCATGGCCAACCCGAACTGGGTCGCGGAATGCCTCGCCAAGAATCCTCAATGGTTGAACGAAGAGGTCAAGCGTCATAGCGAACGCAACGACCTGTTCTCCTGAACCGTTTGCCACGATCAGGCAAGGCTCGCCTGGTCACTCGGCACCTGAGATTTGGAAGGAAATCATCATGTTCGAAGAAATGTCGATTGCTCTGCGCTCGGATCACAGCTTTATCGAAGTCCGTGGCCTGAGCGAACTGGAATACCTGGTCAAGGAAAGCGAGATTGTGACGAATCAAGCGGGCCGGATGTTTCATATCCGTAGTCAGGATCGTCCAGTACACATCGCACTGGAGTCAGGTGGTTTCGTGATCCGCAGTGTCGATCGTTGCGACGAAAGCTGTGCGATCTACTTGCCTCGCCGTTTGATGATGGATGCCTTGCTGGGCCACGCGCTCAAAAGCGGCATGCTGTTCACCCGGCGCCTGCCCGGCTAACAGTTCCTCGGAGGCGATATGACGAAGGAACAGTTCGAGCAACGCTTCCAGGAGGCGAGGAAGAATGCCTTCGGTCGCTGGACCAGCATTCTGCTCGCATTGGGCGTTGAAGAAAAGGTGCTGAACCGGAAGAACCAGCCGTGTCCTCTTGAGGGCTGCGGTGGTACCGACAGGTTTCAGTACACCGACAAGTTCGGCGACGGCAATTACGTTTGTCGAGCATGTGGCGCCGGCGGCGGTTTCAAGCTGCTTATGGGCTATTTCGGCTGGAGTGCGGCCACGGCGTTAAATCGCGTCGAGCGAAGCCTGTGCATGCAACCGGCACAGCCGGCACACCAGAAGGCATCGAAAGACGTTGGTGCGCTGATCCACCGAATTCTGGCGGAGACGACACCGATCATTCACGGCGACGAGGTGGACCGATATCTCCAGAATCGTGGGTTGGGCATGACGTCCTATCCCGAGGTTCTGCGCACGCATCCAGCGCTCGGCTACTACGAGGTGGATGCGGCGACAGGGAAACCTGCACTGGTTGGTCACTTTCCAGCCATGGTCGCAAGCATTCACGACCGTCGCGGTGAGCTGGTGTCTCTGCATCGCACGTACCTGCAGGATGGGCAAAAGCTCGCAGGCAGAGACGCCAAGAAGCTGCTGTGCGGCGGCGTGGATGGCGGCGCGATCCGGCTGGCACCCGCAGGCCGCGAGCTCGCAGTGTGCGAAGGCATCGAGACTGGTCTCGCCATTTTGAAGCGAACGGGGCAGCCCATTTGGCTTGGGATCTGTGCCCGGAACCTTGAAACGATGTGGATACCCGATGAAGTTCGCCGCTTACGTATCTATGGCGACAACGATGCGGATTCCATGTTTGACGGCCAGGCCTCGGCGTACGCACTCGCACGGCAGTTCATGAAACGGCGAGTGGCAGTCGAACGGCGCACGGCGGAGGTGTTCATCCCACGCGCGGCCGGAGCGGACTGGGCGAATGTGCTTTCCCACCAGCCGCCAGTGGTTGAAAGGGCGGCCTGACAGCAAGACATAGTCCCATCTCAACGGGACGCAGTAGTACCGGCGTTTGCCGGTTTGAAGTCAACCCCGCGGGGCCTGGTCCCCGATGGGGGGCGGGCCGTCCGCATCTTTTAGGAGTTTCATCATGAAAACTGGACGCAACCTGATTGACCTGGCAACCGAACTTGAGCGCCAGGCAGCCGCGAAGAAGGACTTGATCGTACCGGCCAAGATGATGCATAGCGAAACGCTGTCGTCGCGTCATTGCGGTCTGGTGGTGAACGAAAACGATGGCGCGACCCGCTATCCATTGAGCGAACTGGCGTGCTCGCAGTTGGCCAAGAAGCTGAACATTCCGTTCACTTACTTCAAGCTGATGCGCGACCTGTATCCCGAACTGCTGGACCAGAACATCAATGGCTGGCTCCGTATCAACGCACCGGACAGCTACATGGTGCGTACGCTCGATGGTAGGGCGCGCGCTTTCCTGTCCAACCGCTACCGCCGGCTCGACAACTTCGATTTGGCCATGAGCGTGATGCCCATCCTGCAGCAGCTGCCGGGCGCGCGTTTTGAATCGGTTCAGTTGACGGAATCGAAGATGTACCTGAAGGTGGTCAGCTCCAAGATCGAATGCGAAGTAGCGCCGGGCGATATCCTGCAGGCTGGGGTTATCGTCAGCAACTCGGAAGTGGGTTGCGGCACGCTGCGCGTGGAGCCACTGCTTTACCGGCTCGTGTGCAGCAACGGTCTGATCGTTTGTGACCGCAGCATGCGCAAGAACCACGCGGGCAGGGCGCTGGTGTCCGACGACGATGCAGTCGTGGTCTACCAGGACGATACGCTGGAAGCAGAGGACAAGGCGATTTTCCTGAAGGTGCGTGACCTGGTGCAGACGGCGGTGTCGGAGACGACGTTCCAGCTGATCTCGGAAAAGATGCGCAAAACCATGGGCATTAAGATCACCGGTAACCCGGTCAAGGTAGTGGAAGTGCTGGCCAACCGGTACGCGCTGAACGAAGTTGAATGCGCGGGTGTTTTACGCCATTTGGTGTCCGAGCATCATCTGAACGGCTACGGCCTGGTCAATGCAATCACGGGCTACTCGCAGGAAGTCGAAGATTACGATCGTGCGACCGAATTCGAGGAGCTGGGCGGCAAGCTGCTGGAGCTGAGCCCCAATGAGTGGAAACACCTGGCGGAGGCTGCTTGATCGCACTCCCTTCCTCCCCGCGCCATCGCAAAGCCGATGACGCGGTGGAAGAGGGCGTCAAAGGCGGCAGGCGTTGATGGCCAGTGTGACGCGCCCGAGGATACGTAGATCGGGCATGGAAGTTAAGTCGGCCACTGTGGTCGGCTCGCATTGCGAGTTCTCGCATCGGAGGAGGAAGCCTTCTCCGATGCGGATCTCGACATGGCGGACGATCTTCTGGCCACGGTACTGGAGATAATAAATACCGTTGGACTCCACACGCTTGATACGCGCGTCAAAGAAGAATGGGCAACCATCGGCGATGACTGGGGACATATCGTGTCCCCGCATGGTCGCCACCGACTGTTCGAGAAAAGAAGAGGACTGTTCCAACAACGGGCCAAGCCAATCTCCCGACGGCACTGGCTTGGCGTGCAGTTGCTTGGCCAATGACGGCGGCAGACGGTCTTTCCTGAAAGGCGTCCGGTGGGAGGATAGGCCGAGGAGCCAATTGGCGTCGACGCCGAACTGGATGGAGAGCAGGGCAAGAGACCGAAGGTCGGGCATGCCTGGCTTGTCGGGCGCGATCCAGCGGGCCACGGTCTGCAAGGCGCGGCCCGTGATTTCACTGAGGAAATGTACGTGTTGGTGCTGCGATACGTCCCGCATAGCCATTTCGGCGACCAGCCGGTTGCCAACACCTGGGACCAGGTGAAGATCAATCTGCTGCGCCTGCGCTCGGGTGAGGGGAACGTCGTTCTGGGATGTCACCATGTTTTTCGAACTATTTGGCAAGACAATCGGAAGGACCAGTTTTTAGCAATTGCTACATGAACTACCCGAGGATTTCATGATGCTATAGGGCGTTAGCATCTACCCGAGGGGGCGGTGAAGTCAAGACCAGTTTTCTTTTGCTGTGCACACAACCAGCACTTGCTATTGACCGTGTGTCGGACGGGGTATAGCCTGATTGCTGATATGGCGGCCTTTGCTGCACCGCACAGCTACTTTTGGGGCGGTGTTGGTAGCGGGCCAAGCGGCGCGATATCGGTACCGGAGTGATGACCACGCCTCGGGGATGCGAGGCAGAATGGAGGTGCAATCATGGATAATTCCATTCATCTGACCGAAGTGCAGTACCTCAACCTGAATTACCTTCTTACGATCCAGGCCAGCTTGCGCAGCGAGCGGCTGTCGGCAATCTATAAATTCCATCTCGATCCCGAATCGGCGGAGAAGCTGGCCGAAATGACGACGGGTGAACTCCAGTTGCTGGCGGCGAATATGCCCCACGAAAGCCTGTTCCGGCCGGTCGATAACCTCGCCAAACTGCTTGATGCGCCCCTGGGACTGGCCATGATGCTCTGCGCGGCCGGGACCAACCTGGCGGCGAACGGGGCCGCGCTGCCAACGGCAGCGGCCGGGTAGTCCGCGACGACCCACAATCATGGGCACCCACTACGCCGAAACGCACATTCGAGCGCTTCAACTGGCCAAGCAGTGCGTCGACATGGGCGCGCGCATTCGTACCGTCTCGCGCATCACGGGACTGGAATTGCCCATGCTGCGATCGTTGTTTTACCAAGACACGTCGTCGACGCCCGGCAGATGGCTCGAATCGAGCGATTGGTACCACCGCAGTAGCGTAGTCGATCGCGCTGAGGCCTCGATTTTCGCTGTGATCTTCGACACGTTGCTTGTCGAGCATGGCTACAGGCCATCGGAAGCGCTGGTCGGCGCCTATCGGCTTTACCAGGAGCGATGTACGCAGGCACCAGCGATTCCGTTCGAGCGGGCGTTCAATCTTGCGTGTGAAATGCACGGCATCTGGGACAGTGGCCCGCCGCAACTTGCACTCGATACCTGCCGGCGATGTCATTCCCGATACCTGGTGGCAGCAGGCGACCAGACCGCAGACCAAAGTGGTTGTGTATTCTGTAAGCTTTTAAAACGCTATTATCGCGATCCCCAAATCCAGGCGCACTTCGTCGCCAAGAACATCTTCGCCATTTCCAATAGCGCGGTGTAGTCGCCGCACGCCACAAAAGCCCACCCGAAATCCGCCTATTTCGTCTGGAGTTTCAGCCGGCCCCATCACACACTGCTCCAGGTTGAGCGTTGCGAGGGGCGAGCGATGTGGATCGAGCGGATATGGGCATCGCTTCGGCATGCCGATGGCAATCAGGGGACCGCGGCCCCGCCATCGCAGTCGCATGCTTCTCAGCCGGGCACGCCGATCAACGTCGGACTGCGCGTGCTGACGGTCGATGAAATCCTCGAGACGAACAGTGAACTCGTTGGCCGTATCAAGCTGTGCTACGGATGTGATGCCGCTTCTTTTTCAGCCGATCTTCTGGCGCCCATCCGCCAATACGTGGCCTACGTGAACCAGCTGCCGGCCACGATGGACAGCTATTTCACTGCCGAAGGTGGTCTTGCCCGCATCGGGTTGGAAACCGCCTTCTATGCGCTGCAGGCGACTGACTCCCAAATCTTTGCTGGGCGCGCCACCATTTCGAATCGCAGGGTACTCGAGCCGCGCTGGCGCCGCGCGACTTTCATCGCGGGTCTGTGCAACGAAATGCATCGCGCGCTGAGCCACGTGCGCGTGGTCGATGCCAACGGGGCCGAATGGCAACCCTACTTGACGCCGCTGTCGCGCTGGGCAAAGGAGAATAAACTGGGGCGTGTCCACGTCCGGTGGCAGGCGTCGCAGGAAACCAGGGCACTGGGCCTATTCGCGCTGCCGATGATCGTTCCCGCGGAAACGATGTGCGACCTGGCCAAGGACAATACGATCATCGTTCCTCACATGCTTGCATCGATCGCCGGCGCGACCATGTACCACGAGCATAGCGTCATGTACCGGCTGGTACGGCATGCCGCTGCGCTGGTCATCCATCGAAACCTGCGGAGCTTGAATGGCGGTGCGCCAGGCCGGCCCGCGCTGCACGTGGCCCGGTATCTGGTCGAAGCGATGCGCGAACTGGTCCTGTCGCATCATGGCTGGCAGCCGAACATCGGCAAATCGCGCCTCTGGTATGGTCAGGACGGGCTATTTCTGATCTGGCCGAACGGTATCAATGACGTCGTCAAACTGCTCGAAGACGAGCGCTTGCCGGGCATTCCTGATTCCGCCTCGGGCGTGCTGGACATCCTGGAGTGTGCGGATCTCGTCAGAGGGCAGAGCGCCGACTGCCGGGTATGGACCATCTACCCGCCGGGAGGGGAGCCAGTCGAGGCAATCAAGCTGGCTTCGCCTTTTATTGTCCTGGCCGTTCTAACGCCACGGCCAATGCAGCTGCCGGTGGAGCTATCCGCCGAGCCGCTGGCCCTGGCGCCAGTTGCGCCACCTGAGCCGCCGCCGGGCGGTCAGGACCCGGTGGATCGACCAGTAGAAGCGGACGACGCCATGGGCGCATGTGCTCCCTCTCCGGCCAAAACTGCGAAGCGCAGGCGTGAGTGCGTGCAGCTTAGCTTGCCGGAGATGGGCGAAATACCGCTACTATCGGGCGAGGGGCTAGTCGAGGCAATCGACCAGGGAGTGGCTGGATCGTCTGGCAAGCGGCCCCCGCGCGAGGGGAGCGGCAAACGGCACCGTGCCGCATTGTCCGCACCCATGCGGCTCAATCCGGAGGTCGCAGCCGCGCTCGCTGAGATTGTCGGAACGCTGTCCGGAGAGGCGCCAACGGCGTGCCTGCTGGACGAGGGCGTGCTGTTCGTTCCCTTGGGCGAGTTGGCGCGGCGCGGGATAGACGCCCGGCGTGCCCAGAGGGCGCTGTCGGATGCAGGTATGCTCGCCCCGCAGCCGGACGGTGAGCGTATTCATACGCGGGAAATGCATGGCACCAAGGTCCCCGGCATTCTGATCAACGGCGGCTGTGTATCCGGTCTGCAGCGCGAGAAGACGACATCGAAGGAGCAGGACGGAGGGCACGATGCTGCTGCGTCGGTATGAAATGCCCTGGCGCAGGCCGATCGAGTTGGTTTCGGCCATGGTCTGGTGCGGCGCCGGGCTGGCATATGTCGCCTTGACACCGGGGCATATCCCGCTACGCCTCGGCGCGGCGATGCTCCTTGTCTGCGCCGCTTTCGCATTCAGGCGACTCCGCCAGGGCCTGCGCATCATCGGTGTGCGCGCAGCGCTCTCCGGACGGGCAATGCAGGTGATCACTACGAAGGAGCTTGCCCATCTCACGACCGATCCGGAGCAAGTGGTATTTGGTTTTGGATTCGAGTGGCAGCCGCTTCACTCGCAACGGCTTTACGAATTGGCGAAGGTCGATTACCGCGACCTGCAAATTTCGCCGCGCATCTTGCACATGCTGGGGTACGTGACACCGGCCCAGCCGGAAGGTGAGATTGGCCTGCCTTATATTCATGGCGTCGAGCAGAAGGAGATCTTGCTGAGGCGCCCGCTGCAGAACTTCGAGGGTGGCACGCTGATTGTCGGTACCACGCAGTCCGGTAAGGGCGTATGTCTCGGCTGGCTGATCACGCAGGCTATCCGGCGCGGCGACGTCGTGATTATCCTGGACCCCAAGAATTCCAAGCGCCTAAAGAATATCGTGATGCGGGCCTGCGCGGACTATCGCGAGCCGGACACATTCTTATGGTTCCATCCCGCCTTCCCGGAAACGGGAGCCAGGCTGGACTTCACGTTCAACTGGCAAAAACCCACCGAGATCGCCTCGCGTATCCAGTCTATCCTGCCGCCAGACACGGCGGGAGCGTTTTCCGCGTTCGGCTGGGACGCCGTCAATGTGGTGACGCAAGGGATGGTCCGGTTGGAGATGCGGCCCAATCTCATGAAGCTCACCAAGTACATCGAAGGCGGTATTGAGCCAATCCTGGAGTTGTCGCTGGAACGCTTTTATGAGGAACTGCTCGGGATGGGCTGGCGCCAGGAACCTGAACTGGTGCGGCTCATCGATCGCGCACGGCGTGGGACCATTAAGTCGCCGTCGCCGATCGCCAGTTGCGAACTTTTGGGGTTTGTCGAATACTACGAGCGGTTTGTCCACGAGTCGCGGCGCGACAAGGCGATCGACTCGCAGGTACGGGTCTTCCGGCACAACCGCGAGCACTACCAGAAGATCACGGCCAACCTGCTGCCGATTCTCTCCATGCTGACCTCCGGCGACCTGGGCCGCAGTCTGTCGCCCGACCCCTTCGACGCCGACGATGAACGCCCGATCATGAACCTGGAGAAGATCGAGCGCGGCGGTCACGTCCTTCTGATGTGCCTCGATTCGCTCCCTGATCCATCCGTGGCGTCGGCGATCGGCGCCATGTGCCTGGCGGACTTGGCGGCGCGATCCGGTATCCGCTACAACCTTGGCGGGTACCGGCGGATTTCCCTGTTCGTCGATGAAGTCTCCAACGTGATCAACCAGCCGCTGATCGAGATTATGAACAAGGGAGCGGAGGGCGGCATCTATACGACAGCGGCGATGCAGACGATCGCCGACCTGGCAAAGCGTCTTGGTAATCAGGAGGCGGCACGCATGGCACTGGGCAACCTGAACAATCTGATCGCCTTCCGGACCAAGGACCAGCCGACACAGGAATTTGTCAACGAGACCTTTGGGCAGACGCCGATCCACAACATGAAGGTCGGCCGCAATACGGCCTCTGACGGCCATCTTGGCGACTTCACGATGGTCGAATCAGCCCAGATTACGGAAGAGATGAGTGAATTGATCCCCACATCGCTGCTGGGAAAACTGCCTAACCTGCAGTTTTTTGCGTCTGTATCTGGTGGCCGGTTGTGCAAAGGGCGCTTCACACTGCTCGATCCAGGCCCCGATGGCGAAGGAGCGGAACGAAAGGACACGGGAGAATCGGCATGATCCGGATCGTCACCATTTGCTCCCTCATCTCGCTGCTCATGCTTGTGCTGTACCTGCCCGCCGCGAAGCCTGCCGGGGTGTTCATTTCGCAAGTGCGCGCTGAACATGCTTTGCTGTCTGAGTTTTGGGGCAAGGACCACGCCATGGCGATGCTGTCCAAAATGCTCGACCTGCAACCGGAGGCCACGCCGAGTCCTCCGCTGATCCCGATTGCTCAAGGCTCGGCAGGAAAGAGCGCCCAAGTGCTTCCGGAAGTGGCCGCCGTAGGGAACCGGCTCCTGAACAACGACTATTTCCGCTCTCTGAATGCCTTGCTCGTTCTGGCCACCTATCGCGCTGCCGTGGTGCTGTACCTGCTTCCTGGCTTGATTCCATTTCTTGTCGCAGCTGTCGTGGACGGGATCGTGCGGCGCTCTGTTAAGGGAAAGGACTTTTCCGGCCATAACCCTGAAGTCTTCGCAGCGTGCGTGTCAGGAGCGATTGTGGCTTGCTGCTGTCTCGTCATCGCCTGTGTCTTGCCGTTCCAGCTGCCAGTGGCGCTGATGCCGACCTTGTTGTTCTGCTGCGGCGCGCTTGCGAACATGGGCTTGGCCAACTACCACAAGCGGCTCTAAGTGCACGGCAGATGCGACACGGGGTGTCGGGCCGATCTCGAGAAGGAACGAAGATGCAGCACGAACAACTGGACTATTTGGATGAAGTGATTTCAGACGTCTTGGATGGAAATTATTTCAGAACGGCTGGGCTGTCCACTGGAGAGCGACTGTATGTCGCCCTCGGGGCCAGCGATATTGGTTGGCTGCGGGAGATGGGATATACCGTTGCTCAGGCCCTCGATCGACTGGACTATGGCGATGCCGCGGAACTGGTTAAGCGCTGGCGGCATGTAGACCGTTGGTCGAAACAGTTGTAGTTGCTCAGTCCTTTTATGTTGCAGGCAGCCTATGGAGAGCAGCATACGCTCCATTGCGGCCTCCCAATTCATCGCCGCATCTGACCTCGACCTATGCAGCTCGGTATGATCGCCTCAGTCATCGTGTTCGCCCATGTCAATTCACTGATCGAACTTTCGACCAACGGGTTTAAAGTGGGCTACCTTTCAAAGTCCAGCGCTTCATCGATGGTTTTCTAAACGGCTACGTCATCAGGGAGGACCGCACGAAACGCTATCTCAATTAGCTGCTGCGGAAACGCAAGCCGGCTAACGCCGATCAGATTACTTGCGCATTGCGGAAGATCATTGCCATAGACCGCTTTCCTGACCTTTCCCGCTACATCAAACGCTGCATCGACATCCAGAACATAAAGAGTCTCCTCGACGACGTTATCTAGCGTCGCACCAAATTGAGCCAACAAGGCGATCGTGTTCAAGTAGGTCTGCCGCATCTGTTGTTCCATGCCGGAGAAGTCAGTTGGCTTGCCATTGGCATCGAGTGCCGCCGGGGCAACCAGAACACCCTCGTGGTCATGGCCCAGTTGGCCTGACACGTAGATGACGTCCTTTACCTTGACCGCCTGGTTGTAACCGTAGATGCCTTCCCAGGCAACGCCATGATTGGCAAATGTTTCATTGAGAGTTCTCGTCATAATGGTCCACTAGTTAGTAAGGCTATTCGCTTCCGTATGCGTGACCTCTTTGGTTCGCAAGCACATACAGTACAATTTTCAGCGAACGAATCCAAAACCGCATCCCTAAATAGAGGGAGGGGAAAGAATCGCTTTTACCTGGACGTCCGTAACTGGCCGTATCCGGCCGATGTTCCATTAGCATGAAATTTTGCTCATCTTAAGAAAACGCGAAATCTCACATCCCGCCACAAGCACCGTTGTGCTTGAATATCCGGAGATCATCCACGTGATTGAGCCCGCATACTTGCAGCAATGGTCGCCCGGTCGGGAGTTCACGGGATTTGCATATTAACGTCGCGCAGCCCCAGCGAAAGCCCCGGTTTTGGCGTACCCTTTCCGGGTGTCGAAATGGACGGTGAGCGCTAAGCTGGCCTCATGTCGACACCAACGAATCGGAAGTGAGATGAATACCGTGCACTCCATCACAGATCTGACCGCACATCGTTCCACCGTCGCCGGGGGGCAGCAGGGCGAGTCCCAGCGGCGCGGCGACACAGTGACCACGCGAGTGTGGATTGAGGAGTTCCGGGCGCTCGAGACGCTGTATAGCGATTCGGCTAACTGCTCGCCGAAACTACGGTATCCAGACCTTATCAGCGGATGTGTCTCGCTGGTGTTTGACGGCCTCGATCCGGTCAACCGCATTTTTACGTTCCTCCACACGAAGCTCGTGCTGCGTGACCAGGAAACGGCTCGGCGCCAGGAGGATATGTGGCGGCCACAATACCAGTTGCTGTTGGCATTGCAAAAGTCTGAGTTGAATCGCCACCCGCATCCGCAATTTAAGCTGGATCATTTCACGACCGCCTGTGTGGCGCTGGCGCTTGAAGAGCCCCGCGCGTCGAACAAAGTGTTCGACTATGCACGAAGGAATATCGCCCGCCGGGCCACGTCCGGCATTTCCGCGTAGCGTTAGCGCGCGCGGCCAGTAGCACACCCCGCTTGGCATTCAGTCCAGGCATACCCGAAGTCCACCAGCGGCCCCTTGCCTGCAAGGGATTTGTCTGACTTTGCCCGGGTACGCCCTGACTGCCATGAATGCAATCGTCACCAGTATTGCCATTGCGGCGCTGTATTTTCCCAGCCTGGCCAACGCCTGTTGGGAGCAAGCGGCACAAAAACATGCCGTTTCCGCCGATCTGCTTGTTGCTGTTGCCCGCGCGGAGTCGTCCCTCAATCCCCGTGCGGTCAATCGATCCCATATCGCGAGGACGAATACCGTTGATATCGGGATGATGCAGATCAATTCCAACGAAAAGATGCTGCGCAATCTCGGTGTCACACGCGAGCAGCTGCTCGATCCCTGTACAAACATCGATGCCGGCGCGCGCATTCTCGCGGAAAAGATCGCACGATACGGCCATACCTGGGAAGCAGTCGGAGCCTACAACGCATCGTGCGTCGCGCTCACGCCGCAGCAATGCCTGCGTACGCGCATGCGCTACGCGTGGCGCGTCTACCGCTTCCTGGTCACTGGCACGGGGACAAGCGTTCCCGTAAGTGCCCCCCAGATTCCCGCCGCCGTTGTGCTCGTGAGGCTCGGATGAAAGCCGGGCTCTCGAACTACCGGATAGGCATCGCGGTCGTGGGTGCCGGAGTATGCCTCGCGGCGGTCCAGGGGTGCGCAACGGTCGTACCGGACAAGGCGCAGCCGTCCGCTCGCCACCATGTCAGCGGGAAAATCATTGATCGGAGTGCGGAGTTTCGTCAACTTGGCGCAGGCCAGAGCGCCTATTTTGCGCGTTGCCTGCAACCGGCCTGTCCGCGGCCTACGCCAAAAACACTCGCGCTGCTGGCCACCCGGCAAGAGCTGGCAGAGAAGCCCGCTGGCGACGCGGTCGATGTACCACCAAAGGAGGAGGTAGAGCAGGTCGAGACCGCCGTCGTGCATTTCCCCAGCGGCTCATCTAGGTTGGATCGGCATGCGAGAAGCACATTGACGCAATTCTCGGCGATGGTGCGGCAGTCCGAGCGCATCGTCGTGAGTGGCCGAACCGATAGCACAGGCGACGAAGCGCTCAACCTTCGCCTGGCGCAGGCCCGGGCAACGGCCGTGGCGCGCTACCTGCGCGAGAACGGGGCGGCAACGCCAAGCCAGATTGAAATCGATGCGCGTGGCCGCTGCTGCTACGCCGCCGGCAATGACCTTGAATCGGAACGCCAGCTCAATCGCCGTACCGAGGTGTCCTTTTATCATACCAGCAGGAAAGCGCAATGAACCGGCTATTTACAGCATGGCTGCGATCGCCTGCGATCGCTCCAGGACTGGCAAGAGGGCCTCCTGGCTTTCTTTGACCGCCGGCTTCAACTGCGCCTGGCCGGAGTCAAACGAGAAGGCGCGCAATCGAGTCATCTTGTGGAGGAGTTTATGAACACTTTGAAAATGCATGTGGTATCGAAGGGCGCTGCGGCACCACCAAAGCGCCTGGTGCACGCCATGGCGCTGTTTGCAGCAATCATCCTGGGCCTGTGCACGGCGTTTCCGTCGCACGCCATTGACCTGGTTGCCTTCGGCGGTATCACCGGGCCGCTGGTTTCGGCGCTCACCCAACTTGCGGCACTGGCGCCCGGTGTCAAGGCCCTGGTTGGCTTCATCGGTTTCGTGGTGGCGCTGATCTCGCTGGCAGCACTGCGCAACTTCGGTCCTGTGCTGTTCTACATCGGGCTGGCGATCTTCGCCGCTGTCGGCCTGGTGATCGCGGGCGCCATCATGGGCGCGGTTGTCTGAGGGAAGGGAGAACGGGATGCTCGCTGATACCTATATTCCGCGCAGGTTGGACGACCTTTGGAAGATCGGTCTGTGGGATGTCGATGTCGCGGCACCCGTTCTGTTCATGATGTTTGTCGGCTACCTGGGCGGCTCCAAGCTGGCATTTTGCCTCGCCATGGGCGTCGGCTTGTTCACGAGCCGCTGGGTGGCGCGCATCAAGAGCGATAAGCATCCCGCATTTGCAATGCACTGGATGTACTGGCATTTCCCGACCAATCCACTAAGCGCGATGCGTGCAACGCCGCCGTCGCATATTCGCCGGATGGTCGGTTGAGGAGGTCGTCATGGACAAAGACAAGTATCAGGAAGATCTTAAGGGCTTGCGGAAGATGCTCCGTTCCCAGCGTCTCGCGATGGGGGGACTGATCGGCAGTCTTCTCATCGCCTTAGCGATCATCTACGAAATCCTTGGCGCGCAGCGCGTAATCGTGACACCGCCGCAGGTTTCGCAACCCTTCTGGGTATCCGGCAAATATGTCGATACCTCGTACCTTGAGCAGATGGGCGGGTATGTGGCCTGGCTGGTGCTGGATGTCACGCCGGGGACCATCAACTGGAAAAAAGACGCGTTGCTCAGTTTTGTGGCGCCGGACGAATACGGCAAGCTCAAGATCAAGCAAGAGGTGGAAGCCGAACGGCTGAAAAAGCTCAACGCCAGCACCTACTTCCTTCTGCAGCAACTTGAGCCTGACCAGTCGAAGCAGGAAGTCATTCTGACTGGCCGCCTGCGCACGTATATCAACGGCCAGGAGACTTCGGTGGAGCCGAAGAAATACAGGGCCGAGTTTTCCTACCAGGGTGGGCGCACCCACCTGAAGACATTCGATGAGGTAAAAAATGATCCCAAAAACATTGCCATGGCTGCTGGCACTGTGCGTTAGTGGCACATGCCTTGCCGACCAGGTGCGGGCTGCCAAGGACGGCGCGACGATCGAGGCGGCGATTGCCAAGGATGCGCCAACGCGCATCCGGATCCAGGGAGACCGGATCGTTGATGTCGTTGGCAATGTGCAGAGCAGCAGCGGGTGTGATGCGCACGGCAGCGAAGCCGTGCCTTCGCCGGCATCCACCCCGCAGCTTCCAGTTGCCCCAACAAACCCGCGCGGCGACGTCGTGCTGACCTGCAATCTGGAAAAGGGCGAAGTGTTCGTGACCCCGGCAGCCGGTGGCGACAAGCCGATCAGCCTCTTTGTGTCATCGCCACGCGCCACCTATACCTTGCGGCTGCGCCGGGCCGATATCGAAGCGGACACGATCGTCATCGACGACCACGTTTCGCGCAAGAGCAATGCGGCGCCGGATGTCCGGAGCCAGCGGTCGTCGACCCATGTTCGCTCGATCAAGGCCTTGCTGGTAGCGATGGTGGCCGAAAACCTCCCTGCGGCGTACCGCGCCGAAGAAATGGATCGCCCAATGGCGCTATGGCAGGAGGCGGACTTCAAGCTGGTACGGCAGGTTGAGGGGCGTGATTTGCTGGGAGAGGAGTACGTGCTGACGAATGTGAGCGGGAAGCCCATGGTTCTCGCCGAACAGGAATTTGACCGGGAAGAGGGCGATGTTGTGGCAGTCGCGATCGAACGCCACAACCTGCAGCCGGGGGAGTCGACGCCGGTGTATGTGATTCGAACCAATGGGGGACTGCCATGAAACTGCCAGCGAAATGGCATACGCTGTTGGACCGCGTGAGCCCGCGCCAGAAACAGTATCTGTTGGCCACCGGGGTGCTCAGCGCGGGCGTGGGCGTGTTCTGGGTGTTCCTCTCGCTTTCCTCTCAGCCAACGGTCAAGCCGGCGGCGGAAGGACCTACAGTCCAGGGTAGCAAGGTTGTCACGAACCCGGAACTTGCGGGAGGTGTGACGCCGCTGCAGGTAGCGCCGGTCGACCAGTGGCTTGGCACCGCCGGGAAAGAGCTGGCGCAATACAAAGTCGAGCGCGAAGGCCAGGAAAAATTCAATGCCGATCGCAAGGCGAACGAAACGCAGATCATGCAGCGGTTGGCGGAGCTGGAAAAGCGGGAAATGACGCCGGCCGGCGTTCCGGTAGCAGCGAGCGAGCCTCCGGCCCCTGCCGTCCCACCGACGCCTCCTCCAGCCGCGCCAGCGTCCCCGTCGAGCTACCCGCCAGGGGTACCGATGGCGACTGCTCCAATTCAGCCTGCTGTCCAGCCGGTTCCTGCCGCACCACAAGTTGAGCCGGCACCGGCCATGGTACGGGTCGTGTTGAGCGAGGCGGGGCGCACGCAGGCTCCGCGCGCCGGAAGTGCTCCTTCCGCCGGCGGCGCCGAACAGGGGGTTGCCAAGACCGAGCACCTGGAATCGTACCTGCCGGTCGGTTTCATTCGTGGCGAGCTGCTGGGCGGAATTGATGCGCCCACCGGCGGTCAGGCGCAAAGCAACCCACTGCCTGTGTTAATTCGCCTGAAAGACAACGCTGTCCTGCCGAACCGCTTCCGCGCAGGCGTGCGGGAATGCTTTGTGATCGCATCGGGCTACGGCGATATCTCGTCCGAGCGGGCGTATATGCGCACCAGCAATCTGAGCTGCGTGCGCCGGGATCGCAGCGTGATCGAAGTCAAGATCGAAGGCAACGTCTTCGGCGAGGACGGCAAACTGGGCATGCGTGGCCGGCTGGTGAGCAAGCAGGGCCAGTTGCTGGCCAATGCGCTGCGCGCGGGCATCGTTGGCGGAATCGGGCAGGGCTTCTCCCAAGGCGGTTCGACGTACACGGATTCGGCGCTCGGCCGCATGGTCACGGGCCCGGATGGCACCGGCGAGCAAATGCGGCGTGGGATCGGTGCAGGCGTGGGTCGCGCCCTGGATAACCTGGCCAACTACTACATTCGCCTGGCCGAGCAGACGTTCCCAGTCATCGAGATCGATGGTAAGCGCGAGGTCGACATCGTATTGACCCGTGGCGTGCGTCTGCCCGTGTCGCTGCCGGCCGGCGAAGGTGATGCCGGTGAGCCGTATGGCAAGACCGATCAAGGGGAAGATGATGGTCCTGCCAATTAAAGCGCTGCTTGTCGCGGCATCGTCCGTCGTCGTTGGAGACGCGTTCGCTGCGCCTGACGAAGCCCGCGTTCTGGCTGCCGTCCGCCAAGCTTACCCGGGAACTTCGGTCGATAAGGTCGTGCGCACGCCGATGCGCGGTATTTACGAGGTCAAGATGGGCGAGAACGTGGCGTTTGTGACCGCACGGGATACGCGCTACATGGTGTTTGGCCGCATGGTCGACCTGAAAGCGATGCGTGATCTCACCGGCACGCCCCGGGCGAAGCCTTCGACGACGACGGATGGTGGGAAAGCCGACGGACGTGTGGGCAAGTGGGATGGGTCGCTCCCGGTGGCGGACGCCATCACTGTGGTACGTGGCTCTGGCAAGCGCATGCTTTCTGTTTTCACCGATCCCGCATGCGGCTACTGCCGGCAGCTTGAACAGCATCTGAATGCGCTCCAGGACGTCACGATCCACTATTTCCTCTTGCCGTTCCAGGGCAGGGACATGCCCATGGCGATCTGGTGTGCTCCGGACCGAGCAGCGGCTTACAAGGCAGCCATGGGCGACCAGCCTCCTTCAACCAATCCGGCCACCTGTGCGCATCCGCTCGATCGCAACCAGGTCTTTGCAACGAAGCTGAAAGTCGGCGCGACGCCGACGCTCCTGTTTGCTGATGGTGGCCTGGTCCGGGGCTTGATGTCTGCCAGCGAACTGGAAACGAGGTTGGGCGCAGCGGCGGCAAATACCGTCATCAAAGAAAGGGAGTAGCCATGAGAAAAGCGTTGATCAGGCTCCGGCCTGGAATCGGGATGTGCCCTCTGCTGATAGGACTGATGCTGGCAGGCTGCGGGAATATGTCAGGGCTGGGCGGCTCGGAACACTACGGTTGCAAAGCACCCTCGGGTGTGCAGTGCCAGTCCGTCTCTGCGGCCTATTTCAGCGAAAGCGGGCGCCAGGCGCGATTGCCAACCGCTGGCGGTAAAGCGCGGTTGGTCAACCCAGTGCCCATGACAAAGGCTTCGCTCGTGGCGGGTGGGAAATTGGTGATGGACCAGCTGGAATCCGGAAGCGGCGCCTTCGTGCCCACACAGCTACGGTCGCCGGCGAATGTGTTGCGGGTCTGGATCAAACCCTGGGAAGACGCCGACCACGACCTGGTGGACCAATCGTATGTGTACGTTCGCGTCGATCACGGCAAATGGATGCTCGATCACATCCAGAAGCAGGCACGGGAAGGTTTTGCTCCCTTGCGCCCACCGCAGAAGGAGCAGCAGGTCGAATCGGCTTCGGCATCGCCACCAGCTCAGGCGCCTTCCATGGTACCGATGGGCAATCTGCAGGTGGACGTGGCACGTATGCCGGGGATTGAAGCGGCGGCGCGCGGGGATGTAAAAAGCGGACGATAACGGGTGACGGAGCGCACATCATGTATTCACTGCTGGAAGGTCGAGGCGAGCCAGGAGGCTTGCGCCACATCATGGACTGGCTGGGGTTACAGCGCGAGCCGGAAACGCCCGCGGAACAGTTTGCCTCCTGGCTGCCGTACAGGGCCTACTCGAAAGAAGACAAGTTGTTCATTAACCGGCAGGGCAGCCTGGGCTTCATGCTGGAGGTGATGCCACAAAGCGGCGCCGATGAGCGAATGGTGGAAGTGCTGCTGAGCCTATACACGAATTGCCCGAAGGAGACCGGCATTCAGTTTCACCTCTTCGGTTCGCCGCAGGTGCGCAACGTACTCACCCAGTACGCCAACCAGCGCGTTGAAGACGACGACCAGTACGAGAAAAGCCGCGAACACGGTCGTCCTGCCCGCAACGATAACCTGTTTCGCAAGCTGGCACGCCAGCGCGTGCAGCACCTGCTCAATGGCACGCAGAAGTCCCTGACGAATGGCTACCACTTTACGGTTCGCGATATGCGGCTGATGGTCAGCGTCACGCTGCCGGGCAATGGTGACGATGCCGCACGACGGGAGGAAGCGTGCGGGTTGCGGGACAGGATGTCCGTGACGTTGAATGCGGCCTCCCTGCCAAACTTCGTCTGCGGCGTCGATGATCTGATCAACTGGTGCGCGCAATTCGTCAATGCCGACCGGATGACGCAAAGCGAACAATTCAACGTGCATTACGACGATGGCCGGGAGATCTGCGACCAGATCGTCGACTTCGATACGGTGCAGGATGCCCATGCGGAGGGATTGCTGCTTTCCCGCCTGGGAAGTGAGGCGCAGTTGGAGGCGCGCTTCCTTTCGATCAAATCCTTTCCGGAACGATTCGGGCTCTGGCAAATGGGCGGCTTGATCGGGGACGCGATGCAGCCGGCGCTGCAGTACAACGCCCCATTCCTGCTGACGATGGGTATCCACATACTCGACCCGATCGAAACCAAGTCGGCGGTCACCGCCAACAACTTCCGGGCCACCCAGAACGCCGGCAGCAAGATGGCGAACGTGATGCCGGACGTGGAAAAGAAGCAGCGCGACTGGAAAGTTGCGGCGGATGCTTACGACCATGGCAGCGCCCTGGTGTCGATGTATCACCAACTGGCCATTTTCACGACGCCTGACCGGGCCGCCAGCGCCTGCGAGATGGCACGTGCCATCTGGCGTGCGCGCGGATTTGAACTGAATGCCGACATCTTTATGCACCGCCAGGCGCTGCTCGCCAGTCTGCCGATGACGTTGACGCCCGCGTTTCATCGCGACCTGAAAAAGATGCGGCGCGTTACCCGCAAGTCGATGTCAAACGCCATTCATCTGGCTCCTCTGATCGGTGAATGGCGCGGCACTAAAACACCGACCCTTGTCCTCGCTGGACGGCGTGGACAGGTCACTACGCTCGACTTGTTTGACAACGACCTGGGCAACGCCAACGCGGCGGTTATCGGCGCCCCGGGTTCCGGAAAGTCGGTGTTCCTTAACGAACTCGCCTGGTCGTACCGGTCCACCGGTGCGAAGGTCTGGATGATGGATCTCGGCCGGTCGTTCGAAAAGCTCTGTCGCAAAGCCGATGGCACGTATATCGAGTTTACGCAGGATAGCAAAATCAACCTGAATCCCTTTTCGAAGGTGAACGATATCCGGGACGACATGGATATGCTCGTGCCGGCAATTGCCAAGATGTGCTCAATGCAACTCGGTTTGCAGGAGGTGCAATACAAGGCGATCTCGACCATGTTGCTGGCGCAATGGGGAAAGTATGGTCGTGACATGACGATGACGTGCATGCGCGATGCGTTCAAAAGCGGGTCCATTCCCGATCTCGGCATTCGTGATGACGAACGGATCAGAGACCTCGCGATCATGTTGAATCCGTACGCAAAAGGCGGCCAGTACGAACGCTTCTTTGAAGGTCCGAACAACGTCGATTTCAGCAATGAGTTCGTCGTCATGGAGAACGAAGAACTGAAACGTAGGCCCGATCTTCATGCGGTGGTCAATATCCTGATGCTGTACCAGATAACCGCCGAAATGTACCTGACACGCAATAAACGGAAGTGCTTGTTCATCGACGAGTTGAAGCAACAGCTCGGTGAGATCGGGAGCAATGATCCGATCAAGGCGGCCGTGGTGGAGGAGGCAGCTCGACGTGCGCGAAAGTACGGCGGTTCACTTATTACGGCAACGCAGGGCGGCGACGACTACTACGGATCGGCCCAAATGGAAGCTGCCTTCAACTGTTCGGACTGGGTGTTCCTGCTGCGCCAGAAGCCGGAATCGATCGAGCTGTTGGGCCGCAAAGGCCGGCTGCTGATGGACGAATCGAAAAAGCGGCTCTTGAACTCGTTGCGGACCGAGGCAGGTGCGTTCGCTGAGATCTACGTTTCGTCGCCGGTCGGGGAGGGCGTGGCCCGCCTGGTGCTGGATCCCGCCACGCACTTGCTTTTCTCAAACAAGATCGAGGACAACAAGCCGATTGACGAACTGCGCGCGCAGGGGTACAGCATCGACGAAGCAATCAGCATGGTGCTGGCGGCGAGGGGGCAGTCATGTCTCCAATGATCACCCAACTGTCGCTGTGCCTGGCCTCCACGATCCTCGGCATTGCTGCATACGACCGTATCGTCGTGCGCCCGGTGACGGCGATGGGCGTGGTCGATACCGTGCAGGTCTACCGCGAAATGGAGTCGAAGTTGGTGAAATCGCTGTCCGGTGCGAGTGAAGCAGAACGCGCCCGTGCCGCAGCCGATGCTCGCAAGTTTGCGGATCGCTTGCCGATCGAGATGGCGCGTCTCGCAGAAGATTGTGCGTGCCTGGTCATGGACCGGTCCATGGTGGTTGCATTGCGCCCCGGCGTTCGCGACCTGACACCACTGTTACGTGACCGGGTGCGGCGATGATGCGCGAGTTTCTGATCCATGCGAGGCAGCGCTGGTACCTGTATCTACCGCTATCGCTGATCTGGGGCATGGCGGCGGTCCGGGTTTTCGTCGATCCGGTGCCGTACCTGCCGGTCCTGTTCAATGTCACTCCCAGCCTGCCGTTCACGGTCGCGATCGTTGAGCGGCGGCAGGGCGGAATCGCACGGGGAGATTACGTGATTTACGCCTTCCACGGCGACGCCACCCGGTATTTTCCGGGCCTCGCGTCGCAGCCGTTTTTCAAGCGCATCGCCGGGGTGGAGGGGGACACGGTACAGGTGGTAGGCCGGCGGGTGCTGGTCAACGGCCTGGAAATGGGCGTGGCAAAGCGCTTTGCGGCAGCCAGCAAGCTGCCGCTGGAGCCGATCGAGCCCAGAACCATTCCTCCTCACTATGTCTACATGCAGGGAACCAGCCCGGACAGCTTCGATTCGCGCTACCGGTTGAGCGGTCTGGTGCATGTCAGCGACGTGATCGCGGTGGTCCGCCCACTATTTTAAGGACTGAACGATGAACCTGTTCCTCCAACGTACGGTTGCGGTGATGGTGGCGCTACTGGGCGTTCCTTTGGCACAAGGCGAGCCGCTGGGCGTGATCGGACCAACCTACCGAATCGGCGAGGAGCATCTGATCCGAATGATCGAAGCGCGCCTGCGCGCCAAGGAGCAAAACGGCGAGCTGGCACGCATCCAAAACCAGATGGTGGAACGTGGACGCCAGGCCGTCCTGTCCCCGGCGCCGCTGCAACTGCCTGCGGCGACCGTTCCGCGCACCTCGTATGTTGACCCGACATACATCCTGGACAAGAACATTGTCGATGCCGGTGGGCGGTTGCTGTTTGCCGCCGGCACGCGCGCGAATCCGCTGGATGTCGTGGCGATGGGGCGCCGCCTGCTGTTTTTCGACGCCCGGGATGCGCGCCAAGTGCAATTGGCGGAGCGGTTATCAGCCGCGCCGGGCGGTGTGCCGATCAAGCCTGTGCTGGTGGGCGGCTCTTACATTGACCTGATGCGGCGCTGGAGGGCGCAAGTCTATTACGACCAGAAAGGGTTGCTGATCAAGCGCCTGCGTATCGAACGGGTACCGGCGCTGGTATCGCAAGAGGGGCGGCGGCTCCGCATTGACGAGCTGGTTCCGGAGTCGTAATCGACAGAAGGGGAAAAACATGGATCGGAAAAGTGGTCTGAATGGCGCGTTGGACAAGGCACCCAAACGATGTGCGTTGGTGCGCCGGGTGAGGTTAGCTTGGCGTGCACTCGCCGTGCTGGTCTTCTCACTGTTCACGACGGCGACGCAGGCGGCAGGCGTGACGACCTGTCCCGGACGGTTCCCCAACCCGCTCACGGATATCTGCTGGAGCTGCATCATGCCGATATCGCTCGGCGGAGGAACGATGGCCAGCATCGGCGGGCAGGAAGACACTGCCAATCCCGGCTCGCCGATCTGCAGTTGCGGCGTCAATCCCACCATCGGGCTGTCGATCGGGTTCTGGGAGCCGGCGCGGCACGTGGAAGTGGTCCGGCGCTCATTTTGCCTGGTGTCGCTGGGGGGCGTCGACCTCAATCCCGGGATTTCGGCGCCGGACGCAGGCCGCTATACAGATGGAACGGGCGACCAGAACAGCTTCTACCAGGCGCATTTCTACGTCAATCCGGTCCTGTACTGGCTGCAGGTGGTCGCTGACTTTCCATGCCTGGAACGCGCGTCGTTCGACCTGGCCTACATGACCGAGGTCGATCCGCTCTGGAACGACGACGAATTGACGCTCATTCTGAATCCCGAAGCGGCGTTGTTTGCCAATCCGGTCGCAATTGCCGCCTGCGCAGCGGATTGCGTCGCGGCCACTGCCGGCTTTCCGCGATCCGACTTGTTCTGGTGCGCCGGTTGCCAAGGCAGCCTTTACCCGCTTGATGGACACAGTATCTATCACGTTGGCGGGGTACGGACGGCCGAGCTCTTGATGCAGCGCCTGACGGCCAAGATGCACCGCGAACTGCTGGCATGGGGCAGCCATGGCGCCGCCGGCCTGTGCGGGCCGTATTTCCTGCCGGTGATGGACAAGGCCGCGTACAAGACTCAGCTCACCTATCCAATACCGAGCACTGGCAAGATCCTTGGCCGATGTTGCCAGCCCTTCGGGCGGACGACGGTCTTGTGGGGCGCCGGTAAGGAATATCCGGTGAAAGGTGAGGATTTCGCGTTCATGCTGTTTCGAAAAAGGAACTGCTGTGTTGGCTACTAACGAAAACATCCGGCAATCTAGGGTTGGTCGAGTTCTGGCACTCGTCATGGCTTTGATTGTGGCTGCCCCTATCACGGCTGCAGAACCGGCCGGGCGGGGCGGTGGAGCAGCCGTGGCGACACCGCCGCTCCAGGCGCAGAAGATGCCGGGGCCAGCCGCCCCCGATCTGGAAAAACTGCCGCAACCAGTTCAGCAGCGTCTCGACCTCGCCGCAGTCGCCCGAGGTTTTGACACGGCGGGAGCGGCTGCCGCCGCCCAGGCCCTGGCAAAAGGGCCGCAGTTGCTGGTGTTCGTCAGCCTGACAATGCCCGATGGTTCGCTACGCCGCCTAATTGAACAAGGTGAGCGTACGCACGCGACACTAGTCCTTAGGGGGCTGAAGGACGGTTCAATGGTCAAAACCGCCGCCGCGGTGCGACAAATCTTGGGTAGTCACAAGACGGCGTTCCAGATCGACCCACAGGGATTTGACCGCTTTGGTGTGAACCAGGTGCCGACATTTATCTTGCTGAAGGATGGTGCGCAACTGCAGCGCTGCGACGATACCAGCTGCGTTCCGCCTGGCTCGTATGCCGAGGTGTCCGGTGACGCAACCATCGAGTACGCGCTCGAGTGGATTGAAAAGCGTTCGCCATCCTTCAAACGGGAAGCCAAGGTGCTTCTCCAACGATTCCGGGAGTAAGCCATGCGTCGCGCGATCTCGCTGTTCGTCGCCTTCTGCTTTCTAAGCGTCCAGTGCCGTACGACGTACGCACAGGCCGACGCTGACCTCACAGCAGCGCGGGCGGCGAATACTGCCGTGCGCGCGGGTGTGAACGCAACAGCGGCGGCCGCTGTGGTGCCGGGCTACACCACCACGCCGCCGGAAACAGCGTTGTACGGACGCACGGACCTGGCCACTGAGGCGCGCGCCAGGCTGACTCTGTGCGCTGCGTTGCCAAATGATCCGACCTGCGAGGGACTGCGTCAGGCCGCTGAGTCGGCTGCCATCCCGCGCCCACCGGTGCCGCCGGGCGATCCACAGGTGGCAAGTGCCAGTGCGGTCGGTCGCGACCCGCTCGGCGCCGAGGGTGGTCTAAGCGCACTGTATTCGGGATGTCCGAGCAGCGGGCCGTGCGTGCCGACGGCTTTCTGTGTCGGCGCCCGGTGTTTTGACACCTCGCAGGTGAATGACCCGGACTTCGCCCAGGCGATGAGCTATCTGGAAGCCGCGCGCGAGGCTGGTGTGTATCTCGATCCTGCAACCATGCGCGTATTCAGTGGAGAAGACAATCGCTGCCGCGACCGGCTGCTGAAAAACTGCTGCGGTAGCGACAGCGCCGGCGCAGGGTTCCATAACCAGTCGCTGTTTGGTACCGGATCGCGTCTGGTGTTCGACGTCCTGATGAACTCCAATAACCGCAGCTTCATCATGCAAGGCTTCAAGTCCCTGCTAATGGGAAGCGGTTTTTCGGGATCCTTCACGACCTACGGCGTGACGGTGGCAGTCAACGGAACGGCGCTTCCCGCCGGTTCGGTGACGCTGATGGCGGGCGACAGTATCGTCATCGCCATCACTCCCTGGACGCTGGTGATCGCGGTCATCTTCTACATCGTCATGTCGATGATGTCCTGCAGCGAGGATGAAGGAAAGTTGTCAATGAAGGAAGGGGCGCGGCTGTGCAGGTCGATCGGTACCTGGTGCTCGCAATGCATTCGCGTGCTGGGAAAATGTGTCAGCTGCATTGAACACACCACATCGAAATGTTGTTTCAACTCGAAACTGGCGCGCATCCTGAACGAACAGGGGCGCGCCCAGCTGGGAATCGGGTGGGGAAGCGCTCAAAGCCCTTCCTGCTCCGGTTTCACCGTCGCCCAGTTGCAGGCGCTAGACTTTTCGCGCATGGACCTCACCGAGTTCTACGCGTCGATCGTGCCGACCGTTCCGGCAGCTGGAGCGGTCCAGGCCGCGGCGACTGCGCGGGCACCGAGCTGTTACTTCGGGAGGGGAAAATGCTGAAACCCGGAATCATCGCGTGGATGCTGATGGCAGCAAGTTCGGTTTTGGCCCAGTCCGATCTGGCGGCGCGTCGGGAGGTTAAAGAGGTTAGGCTACTGCTGCTTGAGGCGATCGATTCGCCGCAAGGGCAGGCACGTGGCCGGCTGACAGGTGAGCTGGTGGACGCGATTGGCCGGCAGTATGGAACGTCCGCCCCGATCAATGTCGATGTCATCACGCTCGTCCGCTATGCGCAGGAAGGGTGCAGGCGGTTGTCTGTACTGATCTGGCAGGAAGGTGTGCGCCTTCGGCAAGGAGATCCTGGCAGCCGCCAGTCCGTCGAATTCGGCATCAATTACTGCCGGAGCGGACTACCACCACAGAGCCTCAAACGGGTAGGTGAGCCATGAAGCGGCTACTTAGCCTGTGCGCGCTTCTCTTCGTGGCTGCGGGATATGCATTCGGCGGAGAGGGCGACGCGGCGACGGTGACTCGCGGCGGCCTCCCAGCACTGGAAGAAGGTATCAGCCGCCGCGGATGGCACTTCTACGACGATCCGCTATTTGAGAGTCCTGTGAAGCCGCCCCGTGAGGTCCGGAACTCGCCCAACCGGAAAACAGAACCGGCTCCGCGACCTGAACTCGAGCAATTCCGCCAGCTACAGCGCGAAGTCGAAGAAGTTCGGGCAATAGCGATTATTCGACCGACCGAAGAAAACGTTCGCCGATACATGGAGCTCGAATCGCGGGTGGTGCGCAACGCCTCGCGTTTCGCCGATCTCGCACAGAGAATTGCCTGGGCAAACCCCGAGCTTGATCCATCGACCCAGGGAAGGCCCGTCAATGCCAGCGCGCTCGAAGCTTACGAGCACGACCAGTCGAAACAGCGTGCGAAAGCACTTGCCGCGATCGGTCAAGAGCACGTGCTCATCTTCTTCTTCAGGGGCGATTGCGGCTACTGCCACAAGATGGCCCCAGTGCTGCAAGAGTTCGGCCAGCGCTATGGTGTTCAGTTGGTTGCCGTAAGCGTTGATGGTGGCTCCATTCCCGCTTTCCCACAGGCGCGAAGGGATAACGGCATTGTCCGTGCGCTGAATGTGTCGCAAGTGCCAGCGGTATTCGTTGCCCGGCCGCTTGACGGGCGGATTGTGCCGGTGGGTTTTGGTGTTCTCTCCGAAGCGCAGCTAGTTGAGCGGATCATCGCTCAGACTGCGGAACCCCGAAACCGGGGATCGAATGCCAGTGCTTTTTGGACTAGGTGAGAGTGTAGGAGGATCAAATGATTTCCATGAACAAGACTCTGTCTGCAGCAATCGTCTGCTCCGCGCTGTCCAGTATGGCCATAGCTGGAGATCTCAACGCGGAGGTCAACAAGATGTTCAACGACCTTGGGGCGATCGGGAACTACACGGCGCCGGGAGCATTCCGAGGACAGGTGTTTAACACCTACAGCGGAGGAAGCATGATGCTCCGTGCACAGAACAAGACCTATCAACTCGTTGCGATCGACTTCCCTGAGGCGCGCGCCGGTTGTGGCGGTATTGACGCTTTCGGCGGTTCCTTTTCACACATATCGGCCACCGAATTCAAGAACATGCTCAAGAATATAACTGCGGCCTTGCCTGGCGTGGCGTTCCAACTTGCGCTCGAGTCAGTGTCGCCACTGCTGGGTGGTGTCTCCAAGTGGACAAAGAACCTGGAAAGCATGCTGACAAACGCGAATATTAGTACCTGCAATACAGCCAAATCGCTGGTGAGCTCAGCGATGGAGGCGACCGGCGTCAGCACTGACAAGGTATGCGAAGACTTGGCAGTGGCTCTTGGCCTGGAATCGGACTATGCCGCCGCCAGGGTTCGATGCCAATCAAATAAGAGCTCCGTCATGAGCGCTGCGCGCGGATCGGCTGATCCGCTAGTACGTAACAAGGCTCCGTTTGTAGGGAATTTGACCTGGAAGGCACTAAAGCTGGCTGGCACGAGTTTAGATGACCAGGAGCGGGAAATGATCATGAGCATGGTCGGAACCGTAATCTACTACGAGGGGCCACGCGACCCCAATCCGATTGCGCCGACACTTACGTCGATCAACCGACTGCTGTATGGGAGTGCGGACGCGCCCGGTGGGGGCGTAAGACAGGAAATGCTCAAGTGCAATAACTACCTCGAGTGCGACGAAGTGTCAATCGACACCAGCTACATACACACCCCTTTTACTGTGAAGGTAGAACGCTTGATGCGCTCGATAGCGGAGAAGATCCTGACGCGCACTCCGATCCCGAATGACTCGCCAGAAGTCGGGTTTGTAAATCAGACTACTGAACCTGTTTACCGAATGCTCTCGGTGGGCGCGACAGTTCCTGCGGCGAGTGTCACCGACGACCTAATTATGCGGTTCCGGGATGTCATTGCCGCTGACTACGCGTCAGTATTTTTAGAGCGAAATCTCAGAATCGGGTTGAACGCCTTGGAAAAGGATTTCACCCTCAACTCATTGCAGGCCGCACGATCCCGAGAACTTCGCCGGCGCGTCTTGGACATGATGGCTCAGCTAACGCGCGAAAAGTCGGCACTCTATCAAAAGGTCGGCTCTGTAAACGTCGTCACGTCGAGCATTGAACAACTTGAACGCCAACTCCGCACCAGCATGCCGCAGCACATACAGGATCTTTTAGGTCGCCGCGCGGCCTATTTGAAGTAGGCGAACAACTAGGAGATCTCTTATGTGGGAGATTTACGCGTACCAGAACAGCGACAGTCTGTTTGGAATCTTAAATGCTGTCGCGGCGATAGCCGGCGCAAACAACTTCAAAGGTGCGCTTGCCGTAGTTGCGTTCTGTGGATTTGTGTCTGCGGTCATTGCTTACGCGGTCGCTCCACAAAAGCTGCAGGGTTGGCAATGGCTGGCCTCCGTTACGTTGGTCCTTTCGGTGCTGTTTGTTCCACGCGTCACGGTGGGAATCGTAGACAAAACCGGTTCGAGTGCGGTGGCTGTTGTAGACAACGTACCATTTGGGCTTGCGGTGTTCGGGTCATTATCGAGCACTGTGGGAAATACGCTGACCGAGCTTTACGAAACCGCAATGCAGCTGTTGCCTGGTCGTGCGAATCTCCCGGTCGAACTTTCTTATCAGAAGAACGGGCTTCTGTTTGGGAATCGGTTGATTCGTGAGGCAAGTCGTGTCGTTTTTCAAGATCCAACCTTTCGCACTGACCTGATCGCCTTCATCAACAATTGCACGATGTATGACCTTGCATCTGGAGACATATCACCGGAATTGTTTGCGATCTCGGGGGATGTGTGGCCGATGATGGCGAATCCCAATCCGGCCAGGTTCACTCCGATTTCGGACGCGTCGGGGACGCCAACTGTTACTCCGTGCCCTCAAGCCTATCAAGCGCTGAATTCTCGATTGCCGGCACAGGTGAACAGAATACAGGCGCTGCTCGCACAGCGAATGAATCCCACATTGCCGGGGACAGTCGCTGCAACACTGATTGCGGGGCAGGTTCAGCAAGCTTACATACGAAACGGCATCGCAAACGCAGCCGCTAGCGCTGCAGATCTGATCCGCCAAAACGCCTTGATCAATGCTGTGAACGACACCAGCCTGCTAGCGGGGCAACGGATTAATGATCCCGCTTCTATGCTCTTGGCAGTTGGTAGGGCACAAGCTGTCGCTCAAACTAATGCAGCTTGGTTAAATAACGGGAAGCTAGCAGAACAAGCTCTTCCTGTTATAAGGAATACGATTGAAGCGATCGTCTACGCCATCTTCCCGATTGTCGTGCTATTGCTCCTAATGACTGGTGGCCGTGAAACAATGATGGGACTGAAGAACTATGCCTCCGTCCTGATCTGGATTCAGCTTTGGCCCCCGCTGTATGCGATTCTGAACTACATGGCGATGGTGCATGCGGCCCGAGAACTTGAAGCAGCTGCGTCTGTCGGCGGAGGAGTTAGTGCATTGTCTTTGATGACATCGTCATCGATTTATTCAGGCGCCATATCGGGTGAAGCGGTTGTGGGGTACCTGACGATGAGCATTCCAGTTATAGCATGGGCCGGGTTGAAGCGAATGGAAACCTTTGGGAGCGCCTTGATCGGTGGCATCCCCGCGTTTCAAAGTCTCATTGGGAGTACGACTGCCCCGGCGGCTAGCGGCAACGTAGGCCTGGGAAATACAACCATGGATCAGGTTACAGTCACACCCATGAGATCGTCGCCCTTCTTCGCAGGAAGACAGCACGATGCATCTGGAAATACGTACACACGGAACGTCATGAATGGACTGTCGGCGGTCAAAGCACTTGCAAACGAAGGCCCCGTTTCGAGGATAGTTGACACCAAGGTCTCCCAACAACATGTTATGGCGGCAAACAGTGCTGTATCAGCCGCGAGGAGCGAATCCATCTCCGCTACTCAGGATAAGGCCACGGCATTGAGTGAGGTCTTAGTGAATGCTTCCACACGGACCTTTAGTCACAACGCCTCGTCAGGTAAGGTATCTGCAAGCTCCGAGAGCGAAGGTGAGCGTATTGGGGAATTGCAGCAGATTGCTAGGAACGTGTCCAAAGCCACTGGCGCAACAGAGCAGCAAGTCGCCGCCGTTGCCTTCGGCGGAAGTGCTCATTTGGGCGGCGGGATTCCAAGCGCTGCAAGCAAGATTTCTCCGGTTGATGCCGGTGCGCAGATATCTGCCACTGGTCGTAAGACATACTCCGCATCGATACAACAACAGGATCAGCTCATTACCAACGCTCTAACTAGCGAGGATAAAGCGAAGTTCAAGGCATTCTCCGATACGGTCACGAAAAACACGGGAATGGTTGACTCGCTGGTTTCCGATTCCAGGATCGGCCATGATCTCTCTGCCAAGCTCGCGCGAACGGTCTCAAGATCTGAGCGGGCCGACGCGAACTTGAAGCGCCAGACCGAATTCTCTGAGACCATTTCGGGAGCTTATCAGCGCGGTGAGTCGATAACTAAGGACGTCGCAAAAGACCCCAGAAATATAGAAATGTTTGAAGATCTGCTTCGTTTAGAGCGAGCTGGCAGTGCAGCGGAGTTGGTTAAGATGGAATCTTACATCGGGAATATGGCAACCGTTCCGCATCATTTGACAGGGAACAGCAATCTCCCAATTGGCTTCCATGACGTTGAGGGTACGCATATACGAAACGTCGGACGGCTTCCAGCAGATAACATCAATGGCCAGTTCAAGGCTGATAGCGCGCAGGTCCGAAATGCGAAAACGGCGGGGGAGCCGGTTGGATCGAAAACTGACTCTGCCCCAATTTCTTCGATCCGGTCAGAAATCGCCAAGACTGGTCGCGACGCAAACGAGTCCGTTCGCAAGGCTGAAGACGACTTCTACAAGAGGTCAGGCGTGGAGCTCGATAAAGACGGGCACATATATACGCATCGCTCGCTATTCGGCGATGCAAACGAGCAGGTCAGGAGTGACCCCGACATCGTTGCTGAAAAGGCGAAGGAACTGGCATTGAGACTGGCGAAGATGGCTGAGAAAGGCCGGTGACCGAGATATCTATTTGCCACCATGCCACAACCAGGAATGAATCATGAGATTTCCCTCGGTATCGAATCCGTTTAGGCGTCGAGTGCTGACATCGGCGTTCAGGTCGTATTCCAAACGCGTATGCATTTTGTTCGCCAGCTTGACTGCTACGAGTACGAGCACGAAGATGATTGAAACCGCTACAGAGCCAAGCACGCCAGCGGCGACGATTATGGGCAACTCGCTTTTGATAGCGAGTAGGGATGCGAAGCCGAACGCAATCGTGGTGACTATCAACCACTGTTTGAAGTGCTGCATTTCCCTCGCTCCCGGATTTCTTGCAGTCGAATAGTTGGAGGAAGTATGAATAAGCTGCTTATCATTTTAGCCCTTGTTCTCTCAATTCCCAGCGCGCGCGCGGAATCTTTATCGGGACGATCAAGTGATGAATCAGTTTGCGACCTTTCGCCGTCGACGTCTTACAACCTATCAAAGAGCGTGCTGTTTGTTGAGGCCGGCACACGTGACGAGGCAGAGATCTACACGCGCATTGCACTGCGCTTTATTACTGCTAAGTGCCGCGAAGGACAACTTCTCATAATGCATTCGGATTTTGGAGACTTGCTCGATGATAGATTCTTTAGAGAGGTTTCAACGCAGGTTTGTGGCGCATCGAGAGTTCAGCGGGAATCTACAAGCACAACGGAAGCGCCACAGTCATTCCAAGTCAAATGCCCGATCAGTAAGTTGCGCGAAGCAGCAGCGCACCTACGAGATCTAGAGCGCACAAAGTCAACCGAATCCATGATTGCGGAGGGCGGGCCAAATCATCGACAGCACAGCGGTAATGACGGCCAACCCAAGAAGGACTGTAAGGAAAAGCTGAGCTTTGGCCAAGTGATATTAGGGATGGGTGGTCGGTGTACTGAGTAGCGGAAGGAAACGGGAGGAAACAATGGGCACCGAATCTAGCAATGCTGCACAAACTGGTAGCGACGAACTGGTCGTTCAATTGCTTGTGGAGATGCGTGAGCAACGAAGAGATTTCTCTGAACAACAAGCAAGGCTCACTGCCGAGAGGCGTTCGCTGCATCTCTGGAACATGGGCTTGAAGACTCTGCTGCTTCTCGGGCCGCTGGTCATCGCGTCCGCCTACTTTCTATCTGCGCGCGGCTTTATGTGGGGGCCATTCAGTGATGTTGTTGGCGTAGTAGAGATAAAGGGGGAGATCAAGGATGGCAGCTTGGCGTCGGCCGATAAGATTGTGCCGGCCATGGAGGCGGCATTCAAGAATAACCGCGTCAAGCAGGTAGTGCTGAAGATAGACAGCCCAGGGGGAGCCCCAGTAGAAGCAGAGCGAATCATTTCAGCACTTGTGACCTATAAGCAGAAGTATCCGAAGCCTGTAACTGCCGTAATTGGGAACCTTGGTGCGTCGGCAGCATACATGGCGGCCATGCATGCCGATCGCGTTGTGGCGGGCAGGTATAGCCTGGTCGGCTCTATCGGCGCCATCCTCGCTCCATGGCAGTTGGATAAGGCAATAGGGGAGCTAAAGGTATCTCAACGTGTTTATAGTTCGGGACGACTAAAAGCGTTCCTGAACCCTTTTACGCCGCTTACAGAGGAGTCTGACGCGAAGGCTACTGAGCTTGTGAACAAGGTCGGTGGCGCGTTTATCCAAGATCTGCAGCAGCAAAGGGGACGCCATTTGAAAGCTGGCGTCGACTTCGGCACGGGTGAAGTGTGGAGCGGAATGGAAGCGAAGTCGCTTGGCCTCGTCGACGAGATCGGAACGATGGAAACAGTGGTTGGCGGCGAAAGTAAACTTAAGGAGTTCAATTTCGGGCCGCGCGAGGAAGGGTTAGCTAGCTTGGGAGGACAGTTTATGACCTCGATCTTGACGACGCTCAATGAGGCCAAGGCGGGGTCAGGCATCCAACTTAGATAACGGACTTTGGCCTTGGCTTCTACTAGATCGAGCCCTCTATGGTCGCTTTCCATAGAGGGCTCTAGATGCATGGGCGTTAGTAGTTATCCCTAAGATACTTGGGTATGCGAACGTGTCGCCAAAGATCGAAAAGCAAATGTGGTTCGATTGACTTGTACCGGTCCTCGAGTAGGGCGATCAAGGGCGGGGGCGTTGGGGGGAGCTGTCTGCACCAGCGGGGAACCTGATCGATAGCATTGTCAAGGCTCTGAGTCCCATGAAGCACAATACCATTTAAGGCGGCATCGAGGACTGCCTCTTTGCCCAGCTTCTCAAACAAAACGAAGATGCGATCATTGAGCTCCAGTATGACTTGGAAGTTGCCAATTTTGTCGCTTTCCCACATTGCCGTTGAAATCAAACTCGACCAGTGCTCTTCCTTCTCACCATAGAGATTGAACACCAAGCTGACGCATCGAAGTTCCTTGCTTCCACTGATATTCAGAACCATCACATAGTGTTCGAAGCCGTTGTTGGAAACATGGCGTGTCAACTCGCGTTTCGCTATCTTTCCAAGAATTTTGTCTGTGAGCTCGATATTGTCAGTCTTGATGACTGTAGCCGCTTTCCCATTGCTTGGCGCGACACGCAACTGCATGTAACGGCGAATATCCCAGTCGGACGCGGGATGGACGAAGAAGACGCCGGCATCCGTATGTGAAAGTCTGAGCACACTAACATCACAGTCGGGATGCGAAAACACTGCGTGATCGAGGTCGGCGTGTGAGCCAGTGGCGGAATCGATGTCAGATGGCCTAGCGCTCCACTGGATGCAGAGCGGGAGCCCATGAACCAGTGCGAGCGTCCGCTCGTCTTCGCCGCACATGCCAGCGAGGTTCATGGGTTCGATCTGCGCAGGCGCTTCGAACGCGCTTTCGAGAGAAGTGGGAAATCCAAACACGAGATAGCACCCACTTGGCGCGATCAAGGGAACAAATTCGGCTTCGTCATACTCGCGATATTCAGTGATATGGGGCCACTCAGCAAGGACACGCCTGAACCACCTTTCATGCGCGCGCATAGACTTGTTGAGCTTGGCGCGTGGAAAATCGAGCTCGATTTCGGCAAGGCCATCGTCGGGGTCCGACAGGTAGGCCGTTGCGACTGCGTGCCAGGCCTCCGGATCCGACCACATGATTTCAAAAGGCGTTCCAATATTTACCGCATGGTGGGCAATCGAATTCAGCTCGTCTCCCATGTTCATGTACTGGGGCAGGTAGACACGGGTGCCTACCAGTTTCATGGGCACGCCATTGATGTTCGCGTATGCCTGAACAACTGCGTGCGGATCGGTTGCGATGTTGGTGGTGTACCAAGGAAGGGCTTGCAGCGCGCGTACAGCATCCGACAGTTCGGCTTGTTCGTTTCGCTCTTCGAACACGAACCACAACACTCCGATCATACCCACTAGGTTTTGATTGGTCAGCACGAGCCGGCCAACTGAACGAGCGATTTCCTGAATGTGCTCGCGAAGATAGAGTTTTGCGGCGGCGGACTCCGGAAGGTGAGCAAGCAACAAAGCTTCCGAATGGAGGCGTCCGTCGGTGAGTCGCGTTTCTAGATCTTCCCAGTTGGCGCAGTGGTAGACCCCCTGTGCCAGGATTCTTCTTGCTTGATGAAGTTGGATGTCAAGACGCGATTGAAGGCGTTTGGCCTGGCGCTTAATGGTATGGTTCAGGCGGCTTGCGGTCGCGAGGTTAGTGGAATGCATAGGATCTCCGATGCTTATCAAAGCATTGCATCAGAGGCACCTACCCACGCTCCCTGATGCCCGGAAGGGTTTTGTTGTCATCAAGGAAAGTCTCACATAGTTGCAGAACTTCGCCGCGGCCGGAGGGGGCCCAAAGGGGTAGGCAGCTCGCCGACTATGACGGCGATTTCGTGGACGATTGTAGCTTAGCAGATGAGTTCCCTGCAAGTGTCGGACACTCAGCTCGGTACTCGCATGTTGTGCATCGCACATCTACCGTTGGCATGACGGGTTCCGTCAGTCCAGCTAGCAGACGGTGACGTCTTTGGGCTAGCGCAATGACCATGGTTTCTGATTCGAGTTCAACACGATGCAGGGTTTGCTTCCGCAGGAATGGATGAACTAGCAGGACGTATCCGTGGTCGGCCACTTCGCGCTTAGTACAATGATGCATTGCTAAGCGTTGGGCAGACAACTCGATAATGTCAGCCTGGTATATCACTGGAGCCAACCTAGTTTTCAATTCGACGAGAATGAGGCACTTGCCATTGTCGTAGGCTCGATCGATCCGCACCGCCAGCTTCAATGGTCGGCGGATCACAAAAGAGCGTTCGGCGAACACCAGCTGACTCTCTGCCAGTTCCTTCGATGATTTTAGCAAGCTGTATGGGCGCTTGCCACGGAGCGACTCGCTGCTTCGAAGGCAATTGATGCAGGCCCGCATGGCAGAACAGATAGCACAAACGGCCCGCTGCAGTACTTTGGCTATTGCCTGAGCACAGTGTGCGATCAGGTGCATTTCAGCCCCAAAAATCGCTTAATGAATCTGAATAGTCGTTCTTTGAAGAACGTAGTGCTATCGACGCGAAGCACATGATCCGGGAGCATCGAAGAAGAGACCGTCGGTTGCTCATGAAACGCCGAGTTCAGAAATTGGCGATGTTCGGCCAAGCCAACTCTCTGAGCAGTTTGGCGCGATAAAGTATCGCGCGGCCCGAGGAGATGTTTCAATACGAGCTTCCTTTCGCAAAATCCCATCTCGGCAAGTTGCGACGCCGTCGTCCATTCCGACTTCTCGTTCTGGATTTTCGCCGAAGCCATCAAGTCACCTCTTCTTCCGACGTCGGGCCAAAAAGTTCCAGGGATGCTTCCTTCATGCACGAATCAATGGCGGAAGAGGGATTTGAGGTACTCGCAGACAATGTATTGGGTGCGGCACGTTGCGCGATGAGGCCAGCATGTGCAAGCGTCCGTAATCTGTTCACGCGTCGCGACCCTTTGGGGAATTGGGCAAGATCCTGGTAAAGCGGGGGATTGTCGGCCAGCTCGAGTTCAAAGGTGATTTTCAGAGGGTCAGCCATTGTCGTCGCCCATGGCGGCCGGTATCCGCGCAGCAGCTACGCAAGCCTGTTTTGATCCGATCAGAGACTTCGCCAGTGCCACGCCGGCATACCAGAAGCCCTTAACGTTCGCGAAAATCGGGTCCTTGAGGTCCTGAATAACGTGGTTCGGGAAGGCCGCCTTCAGAGCAGGCTTATAGAAGAAGGCGCCGCCGCCGACCTGGACAATGTTTCGTATGTCGCCAGCGTCACCGACGTAGTGCATCATCTCAGCTATGGCCTGTTCCGGCACTTTGCGAGCGAGGGGCAGGTGCTGGGCGAGGTCATAATCCTTCTGGAAGATTACAAGCTTCTTCCCGGTACGTAGTGCGGTATCGACCATTTCGTACTCGCGGAAATGTGCGCCGGTATTTCTGCTAATACCTTCTACGAGAGCGTGAAGAACGTCGTGCATCCCACGCGGCACTGAATGACTGCGCTTATCTATCTGCTGCATGCCTTGCGTGACGATCCAGTCGAAAGTACGCCGGCCAGGATCGACAATCAGACTACGTTCCTTACGCAGCTGCGCGACGCGATTTTGCGTCAGCCCGAAATACATCAATGCGCCTGCCGGCTGCGCTATGGCTTTGACGCGCTGTACATGGACGCGGCGGCCTCTACCTAGTATATGTTCGCCAGTCAGCCGACGCTCCAGGGCTGCAACGTGGCGCTTGAGTTTGAATGTGGCTACCGGCAGGCCAACGATCAGCAGATCGATCTTGTCGAGCGCCATATAATGGAGCGCTCCCAGAACGAGTGCGAGATATTCAGGAGTTTCGGCATAGCGGTCGTGCTGCAGCACATTCGAATTGAACACGTCGGCAGCGAGATGCACATCCGGGCCCACTTCATAGACCAGCCCCCCGACAGGTATGCTGACGGTTTTGCGGCTCGAACCCCAGCCATCTAGTTCGTACGCAGTCTCGTTGGGATGCGCCTGGGATGGGAACATTGCGCATTGAGGCTCGCCGCCCTTGATGTCAGCGATGTACTTCGTATTGCCGCGGCCGACATCGACAGCTCTCACAACTGGCTCCATTCGCTCCTCCTTGCTTTGAATGCCAACGATATCGGAGGTCGACCGAGCGTCCAATAAGAAACCTGCGCTTTTGCAGCGCTGTTTCTTGGTGAAATGGTCCGTGGTTGATGGCTGGTTGAATTCGGTATGAATCTCGCAGCTATTGGGCTGTTGAGTTTTGCCTCAGCGTGTTGAGAGTTGAACTGGGTTTGAGCTGGAGGCGAGCCCACAATGCTGGAAGGGTGCGCGACCAGGTCAATATCGAGGTCGCACTACAATCAGAGGTATCCTACTTTCGAGCATTTCATAGGGGCGGTCTTCGCATACGTGCGATTACAAATTTTTTTGGCCATCAATCTACAATATTTCGCCCCAAATTCGAGCCTTGACATTCGGCGAATCGTTTCCTAAGCTGCCTTCACTGTCCGGACCCGCTTCCGTGAACATCGCGTTCAGAATGCGGCGGTGGCCTCGATAGTGCCCGTTGCAGTCGTGACCTGCCTGCCCACATGTTTCTCGACTTGGCCGAATCGTCGGCCTGCACGCCATTGGCTTCGCCCCTTCAGGGCGCAAGCGATGGCACCAAGTTTTTCTACCGATCTTCTCAACGACGTCTTTATCCCCATTGCGCCTGCCTGCATCGTTGCAGCTTGCGCGCCTGACGCATCCTGCGTCGTGATTTGCTTCAGGCTCGACCTGGGGCACTGGGACCGCGATGCGGTTCTTTACCTCCTTTGCAATCCTTCCATTCGTTCGGTCACCGTATTGCGGTGCCTTGCCGCCATAGGAGCCGAAGAAGCTCCGATCGGCATGGTACGAGCGTTATCACGAAGCGGCCTGGTGGCAGGGCCGGGGACAACCGTGAGGAGGGAGGCTACTCGTTTTGGCCAAGTCGGATTGGCCTGACACCTTTGTCCTTGCTGCGCTCGCGCGGCAGGGCCCGCTCAAGTAGCGGGGAGCGGCGAAGCGGTGGAAACGCGTTCGCTGATCACAAGAGCATTTTTAAGAAGCCGCGCCTTCGGGCAAACACTTGTCCGCAACGCCATCGGTACCCCGGGGAGTGCTGGTGGTGGCAGAGTTTCCCTGCGTTCCGTGGACATGGCCAACTCCGGAGCGAAACATGGTGGCTGGCGTCGGTGCTTCAGACAGTGGTAGCACGGCGGAACTGAGATTCAGGCGGCGTTCCTGCTTGCGTGTGCATCGGTACGTGCGTGGGCTGGTCCGACCGGGACGGAAGGAGATGCGCGGCATGGCGAACAATAGTCAATGGAAGTCGGAACTCAGTGCGATCCTTCGCCAACACAACGAGGGACATGCGGTGCGCGACAAGGACGTCTCGTTCAATACCCGCCATGCTCGTCGCCAGGGCCTGTTCCGGATCTTCGGCCTCCTTCGAGCGATGGGCTTCCAGCTGACGCCGCGCAACCTGTGCGCGCGTCACATTGCCGCGCTGATGTCGTATTGGACGGCGCAGGCAATGTCCCGCAATGGAAAGAACCCATGTCGCAATATGCCTCACTGGCCGACGACGCCATACAGCGCGGCCTACATTCAGCAGCAATTGAGCTTCCTGCGCGCGTTCGCCAGGTGGATCGGGAAGGACGGTCTGGTGCTGGCGGCTGAGCGGTACGTGGAGAGCTCTGATTTCGTCCGGCGCAGCTATTGCGCGACGGCGGACAAGAGTTGGATTGGCCATGCGGTCGATGCGAAAGCCAAGGTTGCGCAGCTGCGGTCCATCGATGTACACGTTGCAGTGCAACTGCAGATGATGATGGCGTTTGGCCTCAGACGAAAGGAAGCGGTGATGTTTTCGCCCCTTGCTGCAGAAGTTCCTTTGCACGCGTTGCCCGAGGCGCACCGTGCGGAAAGCCGGTATTTGGCCTTCCTCAGGATAAAGCGCGGTACAAAAGGAGGGCGGTTGCGTTTTGCAGCGGTTCGTACAGATGAGCAACGGGAGGCATTGGCCGCCGCTGAATCGATTACCCGCGGCAAGCGTGGACATATAGGCCGGCCGGGGTTGACCTTGAAACAGTCTCTCGATCTCTTTTCGAACGTGGTGCGCCAGGTTGGCCTGACCAGGAATGAGCTGGGCGTAACGCCGCACGGGTTGCGCCACGAGTTCGCAGGCGACCTGTACTTCGACATCGCCCGGGTGAAGGCGCCGATCCAGGACGGCGAACCGCTGATCGATGCAGCGATGATGCGGGACGCATATCGGCAAGTCGCGCGCCAGCTCGGGCATAACCGTCCCCAGATCAGCAATGCGTACCTTGGATCCCCTCGCGTGCGGCGAAGCCCAGTTTCGGAGCCAATCGGGGAGGCGCGGACGTGATATCCAAATTCGCTTTTGTGTGCATGCGCTTATTCTCTCGGTTTATCAACGCGGTGCGTCTCGCCGGTCTGTCAAACCATCAGCAAAACGTTAGGAAGTCGCGCCGGGTGCTTCGTGCCGTTCGCCGCTTTCGTGAGCCGGGCCTGGCCGGTAGCTGCTTGAGCTATCTTCGCCAAGTCGACCCTTTGGTATTCGAAGAAGTTGTCATGTCTGCACTGGAAGATGCTGGGCTGTTGGTTCTGCGCAACCGGAACTACTCTGGTGACGGTGGTGTTGACGGCGTGGCGTGGAACCCTCGATTCGGCTGGATGGCCGTTCAGGTGAAACGCTATCGCGCCCATATTTGCCGGGGACATGTGCGGGATTTCCACGACGCGATTTTGTCCGCGAAATTCGACGGCGGGGTATTCGTCCATACAGGCCGGAGCGGCGCTGGCTCCTATGAATTTTTGCGTGGTAGTGGAATAATTCTTCTCAGTGGTGATCGATTGATCAGTCTGGTGTTGCGGCGGGAGTTAGTACATTGGAGGATGTGATGACAGACTCGGCGATGCATGTGGAACATGCTGGACGCATTGGCGCGACGGCGTATACCGTTATCTGTAAGAGTGGTCAGCGGGGAATCGAATTTAGCGATCCGGGTGATGCGGCACTGGCCTTTTTTCGCGCTAGGGAACAGGATCGCCCTTTTGTGTTGCGCCACAGTGGCAATGCGTCATATGTGATTGCGTCGGCGACAACGGGTGCCAAGCACATTTCTGCCAGCGGAGGAATGGACGACGTTTTTCGGTCCACCTTCGAGGCGCTCACAGACCGAGTCTGAATAAGACGAGCATTGACGCTTTTAGTCACTTGACGAGCTCAGTGGCTGATCTGCTTTGCGTACGAAGATGCGCCGCTTTTGCGGGTGAGACAGCACCCGCTCAATAACGCTCGTCTGCACGCCTCTTACGATCAGGTAGTGGTGCGCTTCCTCCCGCCCAGATATGTCTTGAAGCGCGATTCCGAATTGGACAATCTCTGCAAGATTTGCGTCTCTACGCATGCACGGAGTGCGTGGGTTTGTCATGGGAGCTCCCTGCGGATGGCATTTCTTTTTTTGTACTTTTTTGGTCAGTATAGTGCGTTGCAGTAAACTACCGAAGATTTTATGAGCAAGGAAGATGCATGGAAATGAAGTGCTTTTTGTGCGATACGCCTGGTGCCATGGGCGAGTCAGCGGATCATGGGAACCGGCAGCGTGTTGCGTGTGTAGCGCCCGGCTGCGGCCGGTATGTGATCACCTCCCGAGCCATTCGAAGATTGGAGGAGGGCGGCCCCAATAAAGCGGTCCTGGTCGAGCTGGTTCGCGTCGCCAACGAGAGGGCGGGTGAGTTGGACATTTCAGTGGCGAGTGACGGGCTACTCCAGACGACAGAGATTCGGCCGACGATGTAAGGAGGCATATGGCATATGTTCTGGCGAGCACAGGTACCAAAGTGAAGTGGTACAAGTTTAATAACCGTCCAGGTTTGGCCAAGGGCGACTTCAAGTTGGTGGATGTCCTGGACCTGAACGTGGTGCCAGGATTTGGGACCAAGCAGGCTGCGGAGGCCGCAGCCGTTGCACTAGGCCTGAGGACCTGGCGGTACGTTCAGATCTGACCGATACCCCTGACATGGGGACTCAAAGCTCAGTTGGAAAAGGGCCCGCCGGGACGGGCCGAACCCGGCGATGGGCAAAAGGCGGTAATCCCTTCTGGGATACTCCACCTTTTGGCATGTGGAGGTCGAGCTCCTTGTGTACCAGACGATTGTCGGTAATCTTTTCACTGAACGTACATCAAGAATGTGAGTCGCGCTGTGCTGAATTTCACATTCTCGGGTTGAAGTAGTGATTTCCCCCATACTGGCTAGCCAGTTCGCGCCGAAGATCTTGCCCGGTATTGATTTTTCTCAATTCGACGACGATAGAGAATGCTAGGGTTGCCACATGATCTTCTTTTCCTCGGCGGTGTATTCAAGGCGCATCTACGCCCGTTGCCGCTCCGCGCTCGCGCTGGAGCGGTTTGCAGTTGCTTCGACGGAAGAGAACCGCGCGGCAGGTTTACGCTGGGCGCACGCCTGGTTGATGGTCGAGAATGAGATGGACCGCTGCCGACAGTGATCGGCCCGTTGCGGCTGTCGCGTGATTAGCATGACCTTTTTGAACGGCCGTGAGTACGCAGCATGCCTTTCCGTTGAACTGATTCGTCGACGACCTTGAAGGCCGCAATCCCAAGTGCAAGAATGAGGATGCTTACTGTGAGAATCGCTCTCACAATGCTTCCACTGCTCTTCATCGAGGAGATGCAATGGGATCCTCCGGCAGCAATGCCGCAGGCGTTGCGGTCGTCACCCGTCCTCAGATGACCAGGGTTTGTCCTGGTTCTTGCCACCGAACGGTGGTTGTTTCCCGCCTGGCTTTAGCCAGGTACAGACGGTGAGGTTCAATTCCCCACCATGGGAAGCACGCAATACTCCCGCTTCCAAGGTTAAGGCTCGGAATCTATCGATTCACGGGCCTTATTTTTGCTCGCATGCCGGGCGCAATCCCGCTAGCGTCAGATGGCGCTATGGCTTGGGGACACTAGCATCCCCAGCTGGGGCACTGCTATTTCCTCAGATACATTGAAGGAGAAGCATCATGTTCCAGACGGTCAATCATGCGGTCCAAGTTGTACCGATGTGTTTCCTGCTCGGCGGGTGCGCAACAGCGAAACCGAGCTCGGCTTCATTTGGGATTCCGAAAGTCGAGCAGGTCTCAGCCGATGTTTTCAGGCGCACGGCCAGGCCGCGAGCCCTCAGTCAGGCGAATGCGCAGCAGTGCATTCTGCTGCAGGCACCACCGGCAAATCAAGTGCGCCGCCTCTGGCATGGGATCAAAGGGCTGGCCCGGCAATGGGGGCGATGATGGCAGGCTATGTCTATTTTGGGTCGTGCGTGGAGCCGGGCGGTTTCGCGCTCGACGACCATCGTTACGAAGACGAATGCCCGCAATGCAAGGGAAATCGGGCCACCTACCGGTCCTGGGAAACAAATGACGGGGGCTGCATCAACCTGCATTGGCGTGTCACCTGTCCGGATTGCGGTCATGAAGACTGCGATCCTTTTTCGGACGATCAGTGATCGCAGGAAATGGGAAGTGGGCGGCAACGTTCACTGCTCTTGTGTTCATTCCGTTCTGATGCGGGAGCAGGTGGCTCCCGCTTGGGAGGCGGCGCTTCCGCGATTTCATTGGAGGTTATCGTGGAAAAGGAAAGTCGACGCGGCACAAAGACTGATCGCTGGACCAGCAGGGAAGAGGAAAGGGTGTGGGTCCAGTTTTACCGGAGCGCAAGTGATCCAGCAGTCGCAGCGGACCTGATCGAGCAGTTGGAGGGCGATCGTGAGATCAAGGCCAGGCACTTTGGTCTTTACCTTCGCTGCCGGCAGGCCCTGAGGCAGGAAAAGGCGCGCCGCGCCAGGGCCAGGTTCGTGGCGCATGGGTTTCAGGTATTGGCGAAACTTCTCATCGGCTGGCCGGCTGGCGTGATCCGGGATGGATTGCAGTTCCTGGGAGCCGTCAGCGTGGCGTGGGCCGCGTCTTCCGACGAACCCGCGGTTCGGCAAATGCGCAAGATTCGTCGAGGTGGTGCCCAAGTGTCGAAGTCTAGCGCTGGTTCGACGCAGGAGGCAAAGGCCACAGGAACGGAAGCGTGAAGAGCGCTAGCCTGCTCCTGTGCAGCGGAAAAGGGCGTCGTCGATCAGCTGGTGCAATGCCACGGTATCGCGCGACGTCCCCCAGTAATAGCGCTTGCAGCGCTTGATGTAGGAGTGAAGGTCGTCGAGGCGCTTAATACCCACAGGTGCAAAGCCGGTGAGGTGCGTGAAGTACTCGATCTCCTTCGAAGTCAATCGAATGTGTTGTCCTAATCGCAGCATGTCCTTCTGCCGATGAGGCAGTCTTCTTGTTGGTGGCGCCGGCTATTCCTGTCCGCAGGTATGTCAGCTCGCAGTTCATGATAAGCACGAAAAACCGTGCTTTCAACCACAGGCTTTCGTTTTGGCTGACCACACGTTCAGCGAGACGATGGCAATAACCGCGATTGAGGGAACACAACGTGTTGGAACACGGAGGTCATCATGAAATCAGACTATTCAGTAGCGATTGAAGCGGCGATGCGCGCTGCGGAGCCACCATCTAGTGAACCCGCAATCATCCGGCTGGAGGCGTTGAATCCGGGATGCAGGCTGTTGTCCAAGGACGGCACCCCGTTCATCCGGACTAACCGCACATGCATCTGTTTCTGCAATTTGCGGACAGGCGCTCTGTGCTCGGCGCGGGATATCTGCTCCCAGTATGGTGGTGTCGACGACCAGGTATTGCGCATCGCGCGTGAGGAGTCTAGCCATGACCGGGCTGCCTGACGCGGTCGAGTGGTCCGCGCTGGCGCATGCCGAAGCGGACAGCGACGACGTTGATCTTTCGCCAGGCGAACGGGAGTGTAGGGAGTTCGAACAGGCAAATGCTGCCTTTGATTCCCGGTACCCGGAAACCGAAGTTCGCATGATCAACGCCTTCAAGCGCTTCCACCAACTCGGTTTTGACGCCTACTTCCAGGGCGCGACGACCGTACCGATGCCCATCTTTGGTCGTCCGCAGTTGGCGAGCATGTGGATGGATGGATTTCTTGCCGCAGGCATGTCGGCGTTGGCGAAACGTTGCGATTGCGATTGTTCGCGCAGTTATCGCTGGGGGCATGGGTATGATGCCTGCCCGCGACGAGCCCTCGCGCTTAAGCTGAAATCCGACAATCTGGCTACCAATTCAAAAGTTTAGTCCCCGCTTCCCGGCGCCCTGTCCAGTCCAATTTACGGCTGGTGGGCGCCGGATTTTTTTTCTTTGGTCGCCCCTCAGAATTCATTGATGACCGATTTAGCGCCGGCGCTCTTGCTTTTCTCAACTGTGTGGGCAGGCCATCAAAAAAATAGTTATCATGGGAAATTGATTGATTGGCAATCATTTTGCAATTCAGTCGCCGGTTTAAATGAAAGCGCGTACTTGTGAAGCGTTTGCAGCCCAAGACAGTCATGCAAGGAGTAAAGGGTGAGTAGACCTCTGATCGTAATAGGCGACAAGACAAGTCACGGTGGTACCGTCATTACTGCTGACATGACTTTTGACATCCACGGGAAGTACGTCGCGCGCCTGGGAGATATGACCGTGTGCCCAAAATGCAAGGGAACATTCGCGATCACTTCCGCGCCAGACGATTTGGTTGATGGCGCGGGCAATGGATATGCCAGGCACCTTGATAAGACCGCGTGCGGAGCAACGCTAATCTCCAGTCAGGTGACGACGACATGGGCAAATCAGAATTCGGCTGGCAGTGCGGATGTGGTTGAAACTGCAGAAGCCATGGCAACGGCAAAAGCGGCCGTTGCGAGCCCAACTGAGTCCGGCATCTGTCTCGACTGCCTGCTCAAAGCTGCTGCCGCCGGCAGCACATTGGTGGTGCGCGAATGACCACGCATTTTGATGTCAGGGAGCGCCTGGCGTACTTGCAGCAGGAGCATTCCGGTTTGCGGTTGTATTGTCTCCTCGATGGAGCGCAATATTTGGCGCGAACCGGCAAGCAATATGCTTCAAACGCTGGGGCTGTCGCGCTTTTTGAGGGCACGCCCGATGCTGCCTTGGCGTTTGCCGGCCCATGGCTGATTGATGCTGCATCGGCAGCCTCGGAATTGATCGAAGAGATGGTCGCATTCGAGCGCGCTTCTGATGGCGTGAGCTGGCTCATCGCGTACCAGGATCGGGAAGGGCTGGCGCAGCTTCTCCGCCTGTATATCGAAGCGGAGTTGCCGGATGGACGACGTGCTTTGGTGCGACTTTGGGATGCGCGCGTTCTTGCGAACCTGGCCCAGGTACTCGATCCTGACCAGCGACGTGGGCTATTCGGACATATTTTCGAATGGCACTTGCTGTTGGATCGGCAGGACCGCGTTTGCGTTAGGAGGGGAGATGCTTAAATTCAGCGATGATCAGTATTTACAGATCCAGGGGCGTGACTCCGACCAGTTCGTGCGAAGTGTTTGCGACCAGTTTATGGAGAGTCGCCCCGATAAAGCTGAAGTACCTGGCCGCGTAACGGTTTGCAAAGGCATGCGGGAAGCATTCGATTTCGGGATTGATGCCGGATTCAAGTCAACGCCGCATCTAATCAGGCTTATGTATCTGTCCGCGGACATTCCCGGCATTCCTGACGATCCGGCGATCCGGGCATACTTGCTGCGGCCTGGTGCGACGAGCGAGCAACGGCTGGACGATCTTCTCGCTGTGGTCGACCACAAACTGAAAGGAATGAAGTAATGGCTAGCGTGGCAGTTCCACTTTTGGAGGGCGTCGCAGCGCGAGTTCTTGCGGGGATGGGCATTGGCGCGGTGGGGGCGGCCGCCGTAGACAACGCCCGCAAACGTCAAAAAGAGGCCGAGAAGGCGACATCCCTGCCGATTGCACGGGTTGATGTTTGTTCGGAAGATAATAGCAAATGCAAGGACTGTCCTCCTGATAAGGGGGCGCCTTTCCCGCGAAACACAAACGGGTGGTCGCACGAATCGATTGACTACCAAAAGCGGATCTCGCAAATGCCGCCTGCACCGATTGGTTTCCTGATCGAGTGGGAGTTCCGCAACGTAAAGTTTGACGGGTTCGATGCTGCGCAGTGCTTGCTCAAAGAGTCCAAAGCGAAATACGATAACTTCTTCGATGAAGATGGAGCTCCAAGGTATTGGTGGACGGGGGATGAAGGTATTCAGAAAGAGGCAGTAAGCCAATCTTCGGCCGCAAAACCGATGCCACCAGTTCAGTTGCGCTGGTACTTCATGACCCCAAAAATGTACCGGTACTGCTCGCAAATGTTTGTTGCGATGGACCTCGAAATCGAGACTGTTTTCCAGCCATGACTAGACCATTTGAATTGACGGCGACGTTTCGCCGCCCAAACCCTCCAAGCGTAACTGAACAAGTAGACGAGCTATACCGACTTCTTCCTGCAATGCTCGACTGTTCCACTGCTCTTGCCCCGTGGTACCTAAAGGGAAAGAGTAAAGAGGAGGCGCTTCGGTATATCGCACTTGATGCCAACGGGCCAGTCACGGCCGGCATGGCGGTGTTGGCGGAGAATATGAAACATGATGTGGACCCGCGTATTGTCAGTGTCTGGAACGGCCGGGAAGGATCGGAAGCTGCGTCACTACAGTACACGTTTCGCCCAGCGCCGGAGAGAAGTGCGGTGGTGCTACGTGCGAAGCCGGAAGCGTTCTCGAAACGCTGGGAAGCTGTTGCGGAACTGATTAAAAGTGCGGTTTCGATATGGCGACCGTCATCGTTAAGCGTCGATCGATTTGGCGGATTCGAGCACAAAGTGTTTAAGGATCGTCCCGCTGTGGGGTGGATGCTGTACCTTCCTGCGGCAATCAGTACACAACAGGTGCCGGAAGCTCGCGCACTTTTGCCGGTGACCGTGAAGGACGAAAAGGGTAAGGGCGAGCAGGTCGGAACCATAATTGTGAGCACAGTCGACGATCCTTACTCGGACGAGAATCCAGAACACGTGAAAGTTGCGAACGCGATTGAAGTTCGTCTCGTCGACCAGGACCTTCTCCCGCGCTACAAGGATCTTTGAGCGCAGCTGGCACCAGAACTATTTCCAGATGTTTGAAGTTTGTCACTACAGGCTCGAATGAGAAGGCCGACCTGGTGACCCCTGGCGCTGCTACGGAGGTTTATGCGGCCTTGCATTGGCTACGATAGAAAGTGATCTGGATAGGCCGTTGACGAAGGTCTGCTTCAGCGATCCTCCGAACTTTGATGGACTTTGAAATGAGCGATAACGTGGATTGGATCGTTGTGCTAGACGCGCGTCTCGACGAAGCGGATGCCTTAGCGAACCGGGTGAAGGACTGGTTGATCGCTGAAGAGATCATTTTGCCGCGAACCGCGTCGAAGCGGTCGTTAAATGGTGGCGAAATGTGGCTGCGCGGGTGGGCGGCCAAATGGGATGATGATTTGACTTTTCAATCAAGACCTGCGCTCTCGGGACTTGAGATAGCCAAGGAACGGCAAGTGTTTCACGCTGGAGGGCATGGAATTGATTCGTTGACGTGTCCGCATTGCGGAGCACAGCATCGCCCAGACAACCTCGAATGGAGCGACGCTGTCGGGTCTTGGCAACTGGGGAATGACGGGAGTTCACTGTTTTGCACAAGCTGTCATGTCCATTCCCCTATCGTGGACTGGGAGTTTTGTGTGCCATGGGCCCTGGGTAGCCTGGGATTTGGATTCTGGAACTGGGTCGTCAGGCCCGAGTTGGTCGATCAGATTGCATCACTTACTGGGTATCGATGCCGCTTGGTGCGCGAGCATATTTAATCCAAACGCATTTTCTTTTTCATCTGAAATTGTGAGGGGGCGCAAGCAACGAACTCAACGGAATTTCAGGTTCAGACATCGCCATTGATGCGCCTCCATGTATCTGGGTCTATCACCAATGGCGCGGTACGCAGTGCTTTGAGATTGCAATACACGCCATGCGCGGTGATCTGCCCACAGGAGAATAGTTCGTACAGAAGTTGGGCGGCGTGCCTGACGACGATGTCGTTCACGAACAGCCCCTGCGACGCCAATGAGAGGCGGACAGAGCAGGACGTGATGTCCTCGTCATCTGTCTTGGGATTCAACAGATCAGGATAGAGTTCTGTCACACAGGGAAGGCGTTCGCCATTCTGCTCGGTGGAATGGCCCGGCTTTGTTATCGGCGTACCAAGCACAACTTGCCCTTCGCTCTCCCTATTGCCAAGATCGAGCCAGTAGCAGTAGCGTGAACCCGCGAATAGGTGTTCATGGATTGTACGTCGCGCCGCGCGGCTGTCCACGCAGCTAATCAGGATATCGCCATCTCCTGACCCGCTACGCTGTGATCGATTCCAATGGTCTTCGATCCGGCAGGCACTCGCCTCCCAGTCCAAGCCGTAGAAGTGATTCAGTCGCGTAACTGTGACGATGGCCTTTGGCGTTCCGATGTCGGATGGACTGTAAAGCTGGCGGCCGACATTGGACTCCGTGACGACGTCGGCATCGAAAGCGTGCACAAACAGCCCATGCGGATGGCCGAGTGCCCGGATGGCGATGTCGAGCCGGGCGAGACACGCCGCCATTTGCGCGCCATTGCCGCCGACGCCTGCCAGATGGATGGTCACGCGTTTGTCCAGCAGGCGTTGGTTGATTCGGTGGGTGCTTGCGGTCATGATTCGCTCCGTGACGGGTACTTTCATCGCCCATGGGCATGGCGGTCAACAAGCTCGCCGAGGCGAGCGCCCGCCCGGACAAGCACCCGCTGGGGGAAGGTGGTTGGCGGCATTTCGATCATCTCTGCCCAAAAACTGTAAGCGCCACCTGCATGGTGCATGAGGCCGTTGGGGATGTTCGGATGCGTGAAATAGGAGCGGAAGAATGCATCTTCCCATGCCGCGATCTTGTCGATGGTGCTTCCACTCGGCGTTACGACGTTGCCACGGCAGATCGCGCCATCCGCGCCGACATTGAAGTATGGTGCGCGCCACATGGGGCTGTCGGGCGTGGGACGTTTGCGGCCTTTGTGCGCCCAGACAAACCAGTGCGCTCCAGACACCATGAAAACGAGGGCAGGGTGCGGCACCACCGCTCCTCGCTCATCGATGTAGTGTTGGGCGCATCGGAATGCGATGTGGCGGCGTAGCGGCGGAGTCCACCAAACGAGCGAGTCGCTGTCCGCATACAGTACATTCCCAGGCAGGAAGCCGGTACGCGAAGTGTTCGCCGATAGTGCATCGGCTAGACGACGGGCGGCGCGCGGCGTGATGGGTTTGCCTGACTGAATGCATGGCTGCCCTTGTTCAAGGTCGACCCGATGGATGCTGGCGAAGGTACGAACATCGCCAGCTCCGCGTGCGCGATAGATCAGGATTGCCTGCTCCAGCCGCAGGTTTGCCGCGTCTTGCAGGTGCAACTGGAAAGTCGGGTTTGGCATTCGGGCTACCTCCTTGAGATCATTCTCTCTCGACCAGATGCAGTAGCAAGGCATCCAGCAATCTCATCGCTGCGAGATTTGGCTTGATTTTGCGCATCCAGCGATGCATCGCTTCGGGGGCGTTGAGTGAAAAAGCCGCCTTCCCGATCTCATCGCAGTATTCGCCCTGCCAAGCGAGATTGGCATAGTCGTCCGAAATCTGCACCGCAAGGTCGCCTTCGCGCCAGCATAGGACCGCGCCGAACCCAATGAAAGGCCCATCTTCCTCGACGCAGTACTGGCCGGTGGTACGCGTGCCGTCCAAGTCGCACGCGAGCGTTGCCGCCTTGCGTACGAAGGGGCATGCATGGCTCGCAGCAATGTGGGAAAGCTCCTGTGATGACAGGCGAGGGCGGTTGTAGTCCAGCGCCCACGCCGGAAATGCTGCCGCGATGTCGGCACGTGTAATCATGTCCTGTGCCATGGCATCGCGCGCAGCTTGGTCGTCGCCGCAGTCTTCATCGAGCGCCAGTGTTTCGTCCTCCTCCCCGCGCCAGTAGAGATAGGACGCCTCGTCCAATGCCATGCCCGGCGTGAAAAGCGGATAGGCATGGCCTGCCTTGCGCTCCATAATATCGAGAACCGTGGCGCCCAGCATCGGTATGCAGGCTTCAAGATAGTCTAGTCCCCCGCCAACGCCCCAATGACAGACCGATGCTTCTTTCCAGCTTACTTCGACTGTTCGGGGCGGCGGTAAGTCCCCGGAGCAATTGGCGTGCGATATGGGTCTGCGAACGTTGCCCGCTTCGTCGGTGAGCCACAGTTCGAATACTGGGGCGAAGCATTTCAACTCACCGACGGCGGCGGTCAGCCAAGTTTCGAACGCAAACTGGCAGACGTCCTGAGTGCTTCCGGCAGTGCCGCAGAAGCGGCGTCCGGCAATCATTCCCGCGTCGAGCAGAAACTGCGCGAGGACGGCGACTGTCTGCCTGTTTTGCGTTCGCTCGATGATGGACGGAACATCCGCCGAGAATCTAGGCACCGCCGGGAAAGTCAGACTATTGGAGGCAGCAGTTCTGGCGGGAATGCTGCGCGGCGAGGCCGCTCGCCGCGATCCGCCGCCGCCAGCGACGCCGCCGCAAATTGGTTCAAGGCTTGTGCGCATTTCTGGAAATCCTTCTTCCGCAGGGCGCGCTCAGCTTGTGCCGTGGCGCTGGCCGTGTTGCCCTGCGCCGCGATAGCAACCTCGCGCCGGAATTGTTCGATGTTCATCCCTTGGTACCCACGGTGCGGCGGAAAGTGATTTCCTGCACGTCGTTGACAGGCTCCTCGGCGACAATTTCTGCCGTGATGAGTTCGGGGTAGATGGCGCTGTGCAGGTCGCGCACTTCCGCATCCGACAGGCCCGGCGGCGCAGGAAGCTCCATGCCGTTATAGCGATAGCGCTTGACGATTTCCTTGATGTCGATTTTCATGGCGCGGCTCCCGTTAGAACAGCTCCGGCTGGCGATTCTTCATCCAGTTGTTATTCAGTTCGTCGCCCTGTCCGTCGTCGCCCGAAGAGGCCTCACGATAAGCTCTGGCCTTGTCCGTGGCCGATGCCGCATCGGCAGGTGGCTTTTCGGCTGGCGGAGCGGATTTCGAAGCACCTTTGAAGCATACCTTGGAGGTGGCGCTGGACTTGGCGGTCTGCGTCGCCTTGTCGATTGCAGCAGAGGCTTCTTTTACCTGCTCCAGCAGAGGCGCCAGTTTGGAGCGATAGTCGCTGACTGCTGCCACAAAGCCGGTGTCGAAGTCCTCCGGCGTAGCGGTCAGCGTCAGGTCTTTGCAATACTTGCCATCGGCTTCATTTAAGGCGCGCGGCATGACGCTGATGGTCATCAAGCCGTTGCTATGGTCCGAACTGACAATCATGGCGAACCGCCTGGACTTCGTCAGCGCGTAAAGTTCGGTGAATAGACTCATGATCCCCTCCGTGTAGTACCTGAAAACCATGGTACCGGCAGGAGTCAGGCAGTCTAGGGCGTGAGTACGCGCTTTGGATCTCCGGTCGCCATAGACGCGCGCGCGGCCTAGGGTGCTTTCCGGTGCGATGGCCACTGGCCACCTTGACGCAAGCGGACGATGGACGGCAATGCCGAACGATGCGGCGCGATGGAATGGCGCGCAGTTGATTTTCGAAAGCGCGCAAGGCCCGCTGGATAGGCCGACTCTTAGTCGAGCTCGCAGTAAGTGTCGGCGCGTGTGCCACGAGCTAATTCGGCGTTGCAGTATGCAGTCGCTGGCTCGCGCTCGCGCAACGAGTCGAACAGGCCGTACATGCCATCCACGCTGGAGCCGCGCCAGCAGGGGGAATCGTGAAGAATGGGGGAGTTCCTTCGGACTTTTCCGTCACCTGAGAGGAGGCGCTGGATGATTGACGATGGAACACGTTCGCCAATGAGGTAAGCGATGGCATAGCGCCACCCGAATCTTTCTGCCAGGTCAAGCGCAGCGTCCACGACGCTTGCCATGCGAACGCCCGTCCGGCGTTCCGGATGATCTAATGGCACAGTTGTCTCCATGTTCACTCCACGGCTTGGCTTCGGTTGGCCAATTGCCACAACAGGTGATTTAGTCACCTTAGCACGCTCAAGTTCGCTATGCGAATGGTGTTAGCGATCTTCGTTCGCATTGTTGGCGGCAGGCTACAGCTTCGATTTCGTTACGGAGGGCGAAACGGCATTTCCGGCCCAAACGCCTGGAATGCCAAGCGTTTGGAGCTTTTAGTTTTCCGTGACCTCGGTTGTGACGAACTGATCCAGGTCAATGACGGCATCGGCCATCGCGCTGAGTTCCGGTGTGTGAGAAATGAAATATTCCTGAGTGTAGCCACCGATGCGCAGCACTTCGCGCTTCATCGCCATGAACTCCCGCTTGTGCTGTGCGTCGAAAGCGCCATCTGCCTCGTCGGAGAATAGGGTGCTGGAGCGGCATGGCGAGGATTCGGCCAAATAAAGCGCCATGGCGCGGGTCAGGCATTCGTTGATCCAGATACGCTCCCCACCGCTCATTTTGGCCACACTTTTTGAACTGTTACGGCAGGCGTCGTGGACGGTGATTTCGAAGCCTTCCTTCAGATCTCCCTTGGCGGTGGACAGTTGCGTCTTGATCGACACCGTGAAGCGTGGTCCATAGCACGCCAGCAGCAATTGGTTGGCTCTGGCGGACAGTTCGGGCCCGGCATCATCGATGGCGAGGGCGACGATGCCATCATTACCCATGCATTTGGCAAACAGGGTCCAGTTGGCCACCTCGTTCTCGATCCGGGCGATCTGCTGGTCCAGTTCCATGCACTTGGTTTCGTAATCCAGCAACCTCTGCGAGATGTCGGCTGCACGCTGGGCCGCGGCAGCAGCGGCAGACACAGCCTTTTCGGCGTTTTGGAGGAAGGCCTCGGCTTGCGCGCAGGCCGAGACGGCGCGAGCCAGCGCCGCGTCGTCGAACGGGGCGGGGAGCGCGGCCAGGAGACGATCGATACCGGCCAGGCTAGCGCGATGGGATTCGGTTTGCGTTGCACGGCGCCGAACGATGTCTGCTAACTGGTCCTGCAGCGCCTGAACCTCTTCCTGATCCGCCATGTCGTCGGACGGGATGCACGCCTCCGCCGCGCCAAGGTGTTGTTCGAGATCGTGGAGCCGGGATTTGGCTTGCGCAATATCAGCGGCCCGCGCGGCAAGTTGAAGCTCCCAGGATAACCGGGCGTCGGTGCGGCATCGCTTTGCCTTAGCCGTCTTAAGCAGTGATTCCACGATGCCGCCGTCGCGCAACTGGCGTTGCAAACTCTGTAGGTTGGTGCGCAAGTCGCGGCGCGACTGTTCAAGTCGGGCGATCTTGGCCGAGGCACTTGGGATCAGGGGCTGCGCAGCGCGCGCGTCCTCCAGCAGCTTGCATTCCTGCTGCATGCTCATGCCTTTGCAAGGCACTTCGTCGGTGAGACCGAACCGGCGCCGCAGGTCGCGTTCGGCCAGGGCGGCTTGCCCGGCCTCCCGCTCCAGCGCGGCCAACTGCGACTCCTTCACGGCGATTTCGCTCCTCAGCGATTCCTGGCGGGCTGCCGCACGTTCCCATCGCTCCAGTACCGCATCGCGTTGGCGCAGAATTGACTTGAGGACTGACTGCCGCTTGACGGCGCGCTCGACGTGCCGCCCTCCGTGAATGGATCGCTGGAGACTGGTCACCTGCGAACGCAGCGAGGCAATCTGGGTACTTCTTTGTGCTGCGCGCGCAGCCACCCGCTGGTGGTGCCGCTGGAGTGTGTCGTTTGCAGCCCGTTCCATGTCGTTGAGCTGGACTTGGCCGGCTGCATGAGCGTGCATGGCACGTTGCTGCTCCTGCATCAGTTGCGCGCGCCGTTCCTCGTGGCAGCGCACCATGTCGCGCTGTGCCGTCAGGGTCGCGAGCTCGGTGCGGCGGGCGTCGCGCCGTTCCCCCGCAATGGCCTTATTCTGCCGGGCCAGGTCGGCCTGCTTGTCCACATCGCCGAGACAGGAAAGCATATCGATGAGCTTGGAGCTTTCAGATTCCTGGTCGGCTCGCGACCGGCGTAAGGTGAGCAACCCGGCCCGGATCAGTCGCAGCGTTTCGCCTGCTTGCTCGCCCAAGGCGCGGATCTGTTCCAGACCAAGGAGGTCGGCCAGGAGCGCTTTGATCTCTGCGTTGCGATAAGCGGACAGTTGCCGGCGGTTCTGTGCGGAGAACGCCGTGGTCAGGAATGTCGCGCATTTGCCGGCAATGCCTTCGACGCAGCGCTGGTAACTTTCCATGCGTCCGTCCGAGAATGTTCCGTCGTCCAGTCGGACCGGAGTCCATCGCCCGTCCGTCATGGCGTGCAGGTATGCCTCGGTGCGGCGTTTGCCTTGGTCCCGGATGACTATCTGGGTGCGATATCGAATGCCTTGCATTTCCCATACAAACTCCTTCTGGCTTTCGGGAAGGTACACCTCGTCGTAATAGGAAAATGCGCCAAGTCCGTCACCGCCGGCTTTGGACGGCATGATGGGGTAGGGCGTCAGACTGTCGAGAATGGTCGACTTGCCGCGCCCATTGCGGCCGGTAATGGCGACAAGTTCCGCACCCTGCGACAGTGCGGCGAAGTCAATCTTGATGGTCTCGCGTCCCAGCCCATCGCGGATACCTTTGAAACCAGTCAAGGTTAAAGAAAGCGGGGTCATTTCAGGCTCCTTTCTTGTGTTGTCTCCGTCCAGTGTCTGGCAAGATCGGCTTGGATCAAGCGTGCCGGCGCGCGATGCACCAGAAAAGGGAAGTCGATTTCGAATAGAGCTACGATGGACAGAAGAATTGGTTCGAGCCTTGCAGAGGACGATATGGCGGTGCAACTGCATCTGTTCGAGGAACAGGGCCACGCTGTTGTACGTTTTGAATTGCGTCGTTCAGCAGCGTCGTTTGAAGGTGCTTCTGTGATTGGTCTCGACCTCTCGCCCGCCGAAGCGAGAGCGCTCGGGCAATCGTTACTGGATCGTGCGGAGAGCGCCAATTTTTGGATCCAGGGTATGGAACGAAATTGTAAGAAAATGCCTTTTCCATGGTCACTTCTGCAAAACGGTAGGGTCATGCGGGTAGCTCACATAGTTGGCGGAGCTATCGGCCTCAAACTGCTTTTCCTCCCGCCTGACGGAGGTTTTTATTGGCTTGGGCTCGGAGTCCTTGTCCTATTTGCCAATGTCATTGGGTACGCCTCTCACGCCAAAAGATCTGCAGCTTCGCATAGTGAGGGAGGGCAGGATTGATCGACCCCTCGCTGTTCTTTTTGCCGAATCTGGCGACAACGTGGCAACCTTCATAGGCGTCATGGCACCTTTTGCAATTGCCGCTTTCCTATACCTGAGCAGGCGCGGTTGGCGGAAAAGGGACCATGAGCCGGCATAACTATGCGACGAGCCTGAGCACCACAGCGGGAGCACCGGGACAACGGCCAACACTTTCAGGGACCTGACCATGGAGCAAGATGCGCCTTCTGATCAAGAGCTAAATAAGTTCCTCGCGTGGCTGGGGTTTGTGCTGCTGGCCACCATCGTCATATGCGGTTTCCTCAACCGGAGTAAATCGGCTGAATTGGACCGCCGTTGGAAGACCAGCATTGAGCAGGTAAGCGGGACGCGGGAGTCCGAGTTGCTGACACTGTTCGCTGCCTGGCAGGAGCGTGTCGCCCAAAGGGATGGCCGCATCGAATTGTGGGCCGGGGCTCAGTCGGAAGTCCTGTTTATTGAGAGCGAACCCAAGTGCGATTTCCATCACGACCGCTATTGGGTTCCTTGCTGGACCGTGTGGGCAAGAACCAAGCAATCGCAACGCTTATACAGGCTGTTGATCCGGATCGACATTGATAATGACTGGCGCCTGTCGCCAGATTTGCACCATGACGAGGTCGACGTTCAGTCCGTTACCCGCAAGGCACTTCAGTTGGGCAAGGAAGCCGTCCTCAGGCGAGCTGGCGTGATTGAAGTGAACGCTTAAGCGCTGTTGCTCGCGGATGCGATTGCAGTACGCGTTCCGCAATCGCTTCTGGCCGCCCGTGGCGAAGCGCTTCGAGGCAGGAAATCAGCGGTGCGCTCTCCACGCCCGTCACCACGGCCCAACGCTCGATCTGTCGTGTGATGGAATGCTCGCGGGCGATACCGGTGGCCCGCGCACGCGTCACAGGAACGATGCGGCCCTCCAATTTCACGTTTGCAGCGCCTGCAAGAAGGTTGGCAATGCGCTCGCGGTCAACGTGATCGCGCTCTTCCTCAAGGACCTGCCAGCGCACGCGAACCCAGACATCCGTGAGGTCATTGGCCTGCGAAAATGTGGTCAGGGAAGCCAGGTCAGGCGGGCCGTCGAACACCAGTTCGTATGTCCGGCGGGCGGGTGTGACTCTCAGTTCGGCGCTGGCGCTGTCGGCCGTGGTGGACCAGAGCAGGAACCCCTTGTCGCCTTCCTCACCGTAGTGGAAGCGTCCTACCGAACCGGCGTAGGCCACGCTGCGCTGCCCAAGCGTCCACGATTGGTGTTTGTGGATATGGCCGAGCATGAACGCGGTTGCCTCGGCACTGAACAGCGAACCGAGCGTGAACTCGTGGTCGGCACCTGCCATCGGCACACCATGTTCGGTCAGGCAACCGTGGACAGTGCCATGGGAAAGCCCAACCACCGGAATGCCGCGCTGGCGCGATTCGATGTGGCCGGGAGCGTAGCCTGCAAGGAGTGTCGCCAACTGATCGCCCATGGCTGGCGTGGCTTGCGTTGCACCGACAGTGGCAGCCAGCGCGCCCTTATTCAGGGTTGGAATGCAGGTGCAGAGCAGGCGAGTCTCCGGCGGCAGTGCTTCGAAGCGCCAGCCAGCGGATGCGATCCATTGCCCCGCTTCGGTGAGTGCCACTTGGCTGATGGTGTTCGCGACGTAGATTGGATGAACGCCGCCCAGAAGTGGAAACAGGGACAGGAACCCGGGCGGCTCATGACTGAATGTCCCCTGGAGCATCAGCACGGGGCAGTGGTCGGCCAAGCGCCGGATTTGGCGCGCCAGCGCTGCGACGGCAGGCGAATGGGCGTTGAGCGCATGGTCAGTGGTGTCGCCGGTGACGATGGCGACGTCGATGCCCTCGCGTATCGCCTCATCGACGGCGAAGGTAAAACAGCGATCCGCTTCGGTCAAGGTCTCTTCAGCGTAATGGAGGTCCGAAAAATGGGCTATTTGGAGCTGCATGATAGTTGTCCTCGCAAAGTTGCTGTTATTGGCCGATTTCGGATGCGATTTTGTCGATCAAGCCGTTGGGGTCGGAACGGAACTGTTCGAGCTCCGCCATCACGCGCGCACGGCCCTGTGCGTTCCGGCGCCAGCCGACACCCCAAGACCAGTCGGCATAAGCATCGAAGCGTTCCGGGCCCACGCCAAGGTGGGCGGCCAGGGCGTAGATCGACGCCGTCTCGTCGGATGATGGGTCCGACGCCGATCGCGGGCTTGGTGCAGCTGGCGTTGCGGCTGGGATGACGTCGGCGACGGGATCGCTTGCTGCTGCGTCGTCATAGCCGGCATCTGGCGCTGGTGCGTCAAGCTGGTGAGGCAGGCATTGCAGCGTGCGGGCCGCATCCTCCGCCTGCTGAATGGTGGTATCCCGATCATGTTCGATCAGCAAGGCCGATACATCGACCGGCGCCTCCAGCTCGATGATCCAATGCGCGCTGCGCATGGGCAACCCCGACTTGGGATCAATATGGGACACTTCGCGCAGTTTCTTGGTCAGGAAGAAGGGTGTGTGTTGCCGGTCGAGGAATCCGGCCAGGCGCCCACCGCGCAGGAAGGCGATCGTTTCGAAACGTTCGATCGCGCGGGACAGGGCGTAGAAGCTGTTGGTATGCAGCTCGAACGCATCGAGCGACTTGATACCGGGGATGTAGAACACAAACCGTCCGGACAGGTTGCACAGCCGGTTCTGGTACTCCGGGCAGCATTCGGGATCGCAGCGCCCTGCGTTGTCCGGACGTAGCTGCGTTCCCCGGCCGCCGAAGGTGCGCACCACGCGTCGAGTGCGCTCGTCGATGCGCGAAGGCGCGTGCATCTTGCAGTAACGCGTATGGCCGTCCGGTCCATATTCGCTCCAATAGCGCTTCTCGCTGCTGGCCCAGCAGGCCAGCTCGTGCGGCATGACGGCCTGCCAATGGTCGGCCGGAAACATGACCGGAAAGCGGTATAGGCGGACTTCGCCATCGCCCCTGTCTTCGCCATAGGTCGCCAGAATCTGGCCGGCGATGGCCGGATTGGGGAAATCGTTCGGGCGCACCGTGAACCAGGCGACGTTCTTCGGCACCAGCGGGTGTTTCACGTCTGGATATGCCGCGATAATCCTCTGTTCGATTTCCTCAAAAGTGTCCTTGCGTTCAAGACCCTCGTCATACAGTGCCTTAATGCTGGGATTGTTGGCCGCGGCCTTCGTGAGTACCTTGATGCCTGCGCGGATTTTGCCGGAGGTCGGGATGCGCGCCTGGCGTTGGCCGAGGATGGTGTGAGGGACCGGGGGTGTTGGCACGGCGGCCGTCTGCAGCTGTTCCATGGTGTTCTCCTTCGCTTTGCGATGTTCCATGGACTCATTGTCCCAATAGCCGCTCCCCATGCAACCCCGCTGGCCCTCCAAATACTGGCGGCTTGACGCGTCGGCCGCTCCGCATCGAGCCGCATCGAAGAGGGGATGCCGCGTTCATGCGGCACGGGAGACAGGGCAAGCGGCCGCTTGCAGGAGCTTGTGGACGGCCAGCTTCTGCAGGCCAAGGGTGCGTCCGATCTCTTCGGAATCGGCGCCGCCTTCCCGCAAACGATGTGCCGCGACGCGGCGCGCATAGGCAGTGTTCACGCCTGGCAATCCACCATAGGCGAAGATGCGGCGATATATTTCATGGATCTCCTTGCAGACCAGATGAGGGGAGCCCGCCCCGGCGCACTTCACCTGCAAAGGCATGCCGCTGCGCGCCAGGAACAGTCGGCTCTGCGGGAACAAGCCGCGAAAGGCCGGCGACTGGTGGGTTCCCAGTCCATTGGCCACCCGCTCGGCCAGGTACGCGTCGATCGCCGTGTTGGTAGCGGCGTTGCGAAAATGAAGAAGGCGTTCGCATCGGTTCAAGGCGATCTCTGCGCGGATCGTGGACTGGTCCCTGACAGCACCCGCCGCGTCCAGATAATCGCGCACCTCCAGCTGCGCGATCTCCAGCGGTTTGGCGGCAGTGGAGAATAGCGTCAGCAAGAGCGCGGTGTCGCGCCGCTTGCAGCGGCTGTGCCGCGCAATCTTTGCAGCGATCAGATCGATATAGGCGCAAACAATACGCTGGTCTCTCTCGCTGGAGGCCAGCGCCGCATCTGGTACGAAGTGGTCCAGGGCTTCAAGGTACGCATCGCCATGCTCCCGGATCAAGCGTGCGGTGGGCGATTCGTCTTCGTTGACGCCAACCACCCCGACCACCTGCTGCAACTCGCAAGCCAGCAAGCGCGTGCGCTGGGATACCGCTGATTTGGACACGCCGTATTCGTCGGCGACGGCTTCGCACGATGCGCCGGCAATCAGGGCGCGAAGCATGTCCGATGCAATCTGAAGGCTATGCTGGTCCATGGTGCGCTACTCCATAAGGTTGGGATCTCGTACGATGATCCGGCGGATCGCGCCGTCAAGCCAAACGAAAGCGGGGCGCAAACAGCGTGCTTTTGCGGTGTACGTCGCTTGAAGGCGGCGCCTTCGGAGGCTACAGTGCAAGCAACAGTAGCTGGCCCTGGATGCAACTGGCGAGCATCTCTTGTTGTACTTCCGTTGGTGGAATGACCTCGTGCACGCAATGCGGGCACCTGGATACTGACCACCCTCGTCGTCCCGTTTGAAGATGTTACCGAACGCGGACGCACCTTCCTTCCTCGACCATGCGTCGAATGCCCTTCTGGGCAGCCATGTCTGCCAACCCAGCAAGCTGGCGTCTGGGCGCGGACAGTCCAGCACTTCGCTTGTACCAACACCATCAGCACAAAGGAGACAATCATGGAAATCAACAGCACGGGCCCGAGCGATATCCTCTTGCGCGTACGGCAGGTCATGGCCACCTGTGGCAAGTCGCGTTCTGCCATCTATAAGGACATGAAGAGGGGATTGTTCCCGCGACAGGTGAAGATCACGTCGCGCGCTGCGGGCTGGTCGCGTAACGAGATTGAGGCGTGGCTGGAACAACGGAAGCGGGCACGCGATGAAGACTGAAGGCTTGCGGATGCGCCAGCGGCGCGTCCCATACGTGCTCGGTGAGCGGCAAAGCTTGACAGCCTGGCGCAAACGGTGGATAGTCCGGCGCGCCGCTGTGGCACTATCGCGGCGAGCCCACAGGAGAACGTCGCATGCCCAAGAAAGACTACACGGTCGAGATCAGCGCCTTCTATACCATTGGCAAGGACTTTGCCTTCGACTGGCTGGAGAAGAATCCGGCCGGAACATGGGCCGAGCTGGTTGGCGCTTTGCTGGAAGGGCAGAAGATGCTGCCAGCCGGTATCGCCGGCACGACGGCTGAAAAGATTGCCAACCGTGTCTTCACAGTCACAGGCCGTGCAGTCGGATCAGTCGCCGCTGCGCCATCGAAAGGCTGAGCGCTGTCGGAATCTTCGGATATCGCGGCGCCGTGCCGCAGGTCAGCGCCGGATTAGAGCGCAAGGCTCGCCAGCGCGCTTGCCGCAATATCAGCCCGCAGATGTCCGTAGTGCTTCTCGATCATCGCCACGGAGGTGCCGCTGATCTGGGCGACGGTGAGCAGGTCCAATCCTCCGTGCACCAGGTCGCTAATGACGCTGTGGCGTAAGGTGTAGGCGGTGGTGGAGGAGGGCAGGCCGGCAGCCTTGACCGCATGCTTGATCGGCCATTTCCACGAATCCTTGCTCCAGGCAACGCCGTCGCTGCGCGTAAAGAGCGGAGCGGTGAGGTCCTTGCCCTGGCATGCCGCCTTGAGGATAGCCGCACTTTCTGGCGGGAGCTTGATCTTGCGATCACGGCCGCTTTTGTCATGGCCGACGGTCAGGACATTCAGGCGGTTATCGAAATCTTTGACAAGCAGTGCTGCCAGCGCGCCTGGTCGCAGAGGTAGCATCGCTAGGCCTGTCAGGAATAGTGTGAGATCCGGCGGCGCGGCTTGGATCAATGCCCTACGCTGATCACGATCGAGATACAGTCCCCTGCGATTACTGACGCCCCTGAATGCCTTGAGCGGTTCGCGCCACGCCGCGTCGGTCGGCGCCTTGCCTTGCGCAAAAGCGAAATTGAGCGCGGCCCGTAACGCGGCCAGGTCTCGATTGACCGTATCGCGTGAGCGTGCGCGCGTTTCGCCCGAAGTGCCCACCCTGACTGGCGCGTTGACCATGCGCCGGCGAAACTCGCTGACGTCTTCCCGCGCGAGCAGCGCCAGTTGGATCTTGTGGATCGGATCGTTCCAGATCCACCGGCGGTAGCGTGCTTCCAGCTCCTGGGCGGGCCCATCGCCTTTTTGCTCTTTGACGTGTTGCGCATATTCGCTACAGGCTTCCTGCACCGTCACTGGGCCGGACTTGGCAACATGGGGATGAAGGTTGGCTTCGAACCAAGCCCGTGCAGCAGTCATCGCTTTGTCAAAGCGCTCGTGGGGGCGGTACTGTTCCAAGGAGCCGACGCTGGTTTGCACGAGTTCCCCATCTGGCCGCCGGCAGCGCGCCAGCCAGGTGCCGGAAGAGTCTTCGGCCATGCGTCGGTAGCCGAGATAGCAGCCTTTGGTAATGCGTAGCCAGTAGGGTTCTCTTTTCGGCGGCAGCTTCTCCCGCGCGGAAATGGTGTCGAGCTTATGCGCCACTTTGCCTCGATAACAGGTTATATCGCTGCGACTACGTTAGCATCGACGACCGGGTTCGCAATGGAGACGGACAACGCAATTGCATCTTTCGACGAAATGAACCGGGCGCACCACCTGGTGTGACCGTAGCGCGGCTTACGCGCGGCCAGAGGCCGCGCGGACTCCCGCGATGATATCGGGCTTTGCGGGCAGTCCTTCGAGCTGCCGGATCCACCAGAGCTGGACCACCTGGCGCACCTTGTCATCGTCCCAGCGTTCCAGCACCCAGCCAAGGTAAATCAAACCATCCTTGTTCCAGTCCTGGATCATGGGGCTGTACAGGCGCGCGATCTCGCGCGGCTGGTAGCCATCGGTCTCGAGGCGCAGAAAACCGTTGTAGCGGTACGCCATCTGCATACCATTGTCGTGGACTTTTCGGATGAAGCCGATCATTGGCTCCATCGCGGCAAGCTCCGCGTACGTCACCTTGGCGCCGCGATCGCGCATCACGGTCACAGAGACGTGCTGCCCTGGCGGGGTCACGACTTTGGTGCCGCCGAACGGGTCATGGTCGGTATATTCAACACTGTACATGCATACAGTATAGCCGCACGTCCGCCCGGGATGCAATATCAGCTGCTCGGCCGTGCAGCTCCCTGCACTTGCACTGCAGGGAGTCGGAATCCATCCACTTCTTTCCCTGTCGAATTCACCCATCAAATCAACGGTTTATCCAGCCGTGCGTTACTGGTACTCGGTCAGTATGAAAAGAGTATGAAAAGGTGCCGTACAAGCGGTGAGTGCACCGAACTGTCCTTATCCGGTCGCCAGAAGTCCGAGCCACCCATGTATTTGGTTTGGCGAGGCAGTTCTGGGAGCTAGTTGTACTGTGCCGTGCGCTCCTCTCAACCCATGTGAAGTCTGGATACGCGGCCGTCTCGCGAGCGATTTGATGCAGGCTGCAATGCCTGCAGAGCAACCGCCGATTGTCATGCTAAGCTAAGGTTGGGTGTCCTACGTGCTACCGGAAGCTCTTTGAGTACAGGCGGCATGCGGCGGTACCGGTGGGACGATATCCACGTCGCTTGTCGCAAAGGAACAAGGGAGCTGAATGCCATTCTTTATCCTCGCAAGGAAAGTTGAACGATATTCCCGGTCGCCGTGGCGCATGCTAGTGCTGCCCGTACTGCTTAATTTGGCGGTCAACGCGCATGCTGAAGATGAAGCGGTCATCAATCCCGATCGCCCTGGTATCGCCGATGGCAGCCGAGTTGTGGGCGCAGGCCGCATTCAGATCGAGGTAGGTATGCAAAAAGAGTATCGCCGAAATGGGCCTGCGTCCGATCAGCGGGTGCTCGTCCCTTCGTTGCTGCGTATGGGTCTTGACGACCTGTGGGAAGTACGATTCGAGGGCAACACTTGGACCGCTGAGCGGACCTCCGATCCGGCGTTCGGCGTGCGCAGGAGCCACGGGGTGGCGCCAACATCGGTGGGATTGAAATACCAGTTCGGCCGAGCCGAGGCGGGAGCTCGCGTGCAACTCGGCGCCATTGCACGCGTTTTTCCGGCTTCGGGTACGCACGATTTCGAGTCCCGCCACACCACGGGAGACGTCAGACTGGTGGCCGACTGGGACTTCGCTACGCGATGGTCGCTCAACCCGAATGTTGGCGTGGCTCTTTATGAGGATGATAGAGGCAAGGTATTCCGCGCCGGCCTTTTTGCGATCACGCTCAACTACATGCCAAGTGACTCATTGAGTTTTTTTGTTGACACCGGTATGCAGACGCGCGAGCGCAATGGCGGCCATGCGGCCGTCGTACTGGATGCCGGTGTCGCGTACTTGTGGAGCCGTGATGTTCAGTTCGACTTCAGCTTCGGAGTTGGCAAAAAAGGAGAGACAACACCGCGCAAGTTTGGAGCGTTTGGCTTGAGCGTTCGGTTCTGAGAGGGGACGTTCGGACTTCTCTGGCGCGCTCCAAATGGGGACCCTACAACTGCGTTTTGCGCGCTCGCTCGATAGCGTCCGCCATATGGTCGAACTTGCCGCAGTTTCTGGGCCTCCGTTGTGGTGCTCGCAACGCCGGTGCGGACCAAAGTGTGTGGGAGTCGCTTCCCGGGTGATTCGAGGTCGGCGCGGCGCCTGAGTTGCTATGTCAGTTTGCGGCGTTGGGCTATCTTCGCGATGGCGTTCTGTTCGTTGGTGGTCACAGCACGGTCATAAATCGACGTTATCTTGACGCTTTTTTAACCATGCTGAAACCACACTAAATGAAACGCAAAGCTACCTTGATCACGGCTGCCAGTGTTGCTCTCGCCACATTGTTGGCCGGCTGCAGCCAGAGCGGAACCGCTACCAACGCCACCGATGGGCAGACTTCGGCTACGCCACCTACCAATGTGATCTTCTTCCTGGGCGATGGCATGGGCATGGCCACCATGACAGCAGCACGCATCTACGCCGTGGGTGAAGACGGCGAACTGACCATGGACACCTTGCCGGAAACCGCCTTTGTCAAGACCTATTCGAATGACGCGCAAGTGACGGACTCCGCGCCTTCGATGGCAGCCTATATGACTGGCGTAAAGATGAACAACGAAGTGATTTCGATGAGCGCTGACACCAAGGCCATTGACCCGATCACTGATTCAGCCGGCAATAAGCTGGCTAACAACTGTGGCGGCACCAATGGTAAATCGGTGCCGACCCTGCTGGAGCAAGCCAAGGCTAAAGGCTGGTCGACCGGTGTGGTGACCACGACCCGTGTCACCCACGCCACCCCTGCCGCGACTTATGCGCATATCTGCCATCGTGACCTTGAGAACGATATTGCCGCGCAGGCAGTGCCGGGTGGCGCGGGCTACAACAGCGCCCTGGGCGCCAATGGCCTGGATGTCCTGATGGGTGGCGGCCGCCAGTTTTTCCAGGCCGTCAAAGACGGAGGCAAGCGTGCTGACGGTCGCGACCTGATCGCCGAATTGAAAGCCAAGAACTACGCCTACGTCAGCAACGCTGCCGAATTCAACGCGGTCGATGTGAGCAAGACCGACCGTCTGGTGGGCCTGTTCACTTCTGGCCACATGAGTTACGACCTGGACCGCGACGCGGGCAAGGAACCAAGCCTCTCCGAGATGACCACCAAGGCGATGGACGTGCTGGCAAAAAACAAGACAGGCTACTTCTTGATGGTGGAGGGGGGCCGTATCGATCACGCGCTGCATGAGACCACCGCCAAGAAAGCACTGCACGACACTCAGGCTTTTGACAATGCGATCAAGGCCGCAATAATCAAAGCCCGCACCACCGATCCTGAGCTGAAGAACACCCTGATCGTGGTCACCGCCGACCACGACCACACCTTAGTGCTGAACGGCTACGCCAAGCGCACCGGCAAGACCACCGCTTCCAATGCGGGCGTACTAGGCGTCGTGAAGGATTACGTCACTGGGGCGGTGTCAAAGGATTCCGATGGCGCGCCATATTCCATTATCGGCTTCGGTAACGGCGAAAATCGCACGCAGAGCAGCCGCGCCGCAGTGGCGAGCATGGATGACAGCGTGACCAGCGCCAATACCTACCACCAGGAGGCCGCAGTGCGCGTCTCCGCCGGCAATGAAACCCACGGCGGCACCGACGTATTCTTGGGCGCAATTGGCAAAGGGGCTGACACCTTCAATGGCACCATCGACAACACCAAGGTCAATGCCCTGGTGAAGGCCGCAGCCGGCCTGTGATCACACTCTAGAATTGGAACCGAATATGAAGCACACTCTGATTGCCGCCGCATTGGCGCTGGGATTTGCCAACGTGGCCAATGCCGCCGGCGAAGCCAAGAATATTATCTTCTTCTTGGGTGACGGCATGGGCCCGTCCACCATCACCGCCTCCCGCATCTACAAATACGGTGAAGACGGCAGCTTAAATATGGACAAGCTGGAACGCACCGCGCGCGTCAAGACCTACTCCTACGATGCGCAAACCACCGACAGCGCGCCATCAATGGCCGCCTACATGACCGGCGTGAAAATGGCCAATGAAGTCATCTCCATGTCGTCCGCGACGGCGGCCACTCCGCCGGGCAAGGATGCCAACGGCAATCTGGGCGTCAACAACTGCGCCGCGGGCAACGGCGCCCCAGTGGCGACCATCCTGGAGTTGGCCAAGGCGAAGGGTAAGTCAGTCGGCTCGATCACCACCACCGAACTGACCCACGCCACGCCGGCAGCCACCTACTCGCACATCTGCAATCGTAACGCTCAGTACCACATCGCAGCCCAGGCAGTGCCAGGCGGAGCCGGCTACAATACAGCGCTGGGGGATGGCGTTGACGTGCTGATGGGGGGCGGCCGCAACCATTTCACCCCTTTTAACGCCGCCAGCAATAAGACCGGCCGTGCTGATGGCCGCGACCTGCTGGCTGAACTGGCAGCCAAGGGGTACACCGTGGCCGCGACTAAGGCGGAAATGAATGCGGCACCGAACGGCAAGAAGTTTATCGGCCTGTACAGCAGCAAGAGCCACCTGGAGTATGAACTGGACCGAAGCGCAACGCCGCCGCTAGGCGAGGGCGCCAGCCAGCCAAGCTTGGCTGAAATGACCGTCAAGGCCATGGACCTGCTGTCGCAGAACGCCAATGGCTACTTCTTGATGGTGGAAGGCGGCCGTATCGACCACGCCCTGCACGGCACCAATGCCAAGCGCGCGCTGACCGATACCATCGCCTTCGACGACGCCATCAAGGCAGCCCTCGATAAAGCCAAGCTGACCGACCCGACCCTTGCCAACACCTTGATCGTGGTCACCGCCGACCACGACCACACCCTGGCCTTCAATGGCTACGGCAAGCGCGGCAACCCGATCCTGGATATCAACCGCGATTACAAGACCGGCCAGCCAAGCAAAGACGCCGACGGCAACACCTATACCACCCTGGTGTTCGGCAATGGTCCGAACCGTCCGAACCTGCGCACCAGCGTTGACAGCGCCACGGCGCTCGGCAACGACTACCTTCAGGAGACAGGTGTGCGCCTGTCCAGCGAAACCCACGGCGGCGGCGACGTCAAACTGTTCGCCACCGGTGCTGGAGCCAAGAGCTTTAAAGGCACCATCGACAACACCAAAGTGTTCACCTTGCTGAAGAGCGCTTTTGGTCTCTGATGTAATCCGGCGGGGCGCCGAGCGTCCCGCCACTGACTGCTCCATATGAAAAAGATCATCCTCGCCACCCTGATAGCCGCAGGCCAGGTGCAAGCGGCAACGCAAGCCCCGCCGCTGGACTTACGCATCCTGTACTACAGCAAAGTCGTCACGCCCGAAGGCGTCACGCGTGAAGTGCGCTACGAAGAAACCATGCTGCGCCGCCCTGGCCACGTCTGGGTAGCGCGAGTGCTGCCGCCGCAGTCCGCTGCCGCCCAGGCAGAGGAACGCGAACACCGCGTACACAAGCATTTCAACCCCGTCCTGCTGCCGCGGCATGTGCAACTGTCTGGCGACAAGACGCGCCTCGAATACATAAATGCCCGCAGCAAGGAAGTGATTTCGGTCCCGCCGGGAGAATACGGCAACGTGGACTTCGACGGTTCCTGGGTGAACGCATATCACATGTCCGATCCGAAGCTGGTGCAAGCGATGCCGCTCTCGCCCCGCAAATCAACAGTTTCAGGTGCACGTTGGCGCGAGCAGGTGCGCAGCGGGGGGTATCGCCGCGTGCTATGGGACGAGCAGCGCCAGATCCCGCTGCTGATCGAAAGCGGCGACCAGGCCGCCACCACGTTCCATCGTGTGGAAGTGCAGGTGCAGTCCGGGATTGCGACGACACTGCCTTGGCAACAGTTGCAGGGTTACGCCCAGCGCGATTACGGCGACTTCCTGGACTGACGCCCGTACCGGGATGCGAATCCCCACCCGTGCAATCGGGAAAATTGCTGGGGCGATGGTGATATGACATCAGACTGCGGCGTTGCCACTTTGGCCGCCGCGAATCCGCGTTACATTCGCGATATCAGACACTGCAATCAAACCATCATGGGGGTTGCCTGTGTGAGCGGCGGAACAAATGGTATCGGTAATTTCCTGTGCCTGGCTATCGGCGCAAAAGATCATGAGTACGAATTCGTTGATGCCGTCGGGATTCCAATCTTCGTGGAAGGCGTGGCGCGGACCCGCGCCACGCGGGTGGCCGTGTGCGCGCAACAATGTAAAACCAGGAAAGTGCTCGAGCCTGTGCAAGGCGGTTTCAACTTCTTCGAGACGGTGCGGGGGAATAATCGCGATTACCTGTTTCATGGCGTTCTCCTCGTCTGGCATGAGAGTTGCCGTTCGTATCCGGCATTCACTGGAGAAAACGGTGGCTCGATTTACCCAGAGAAAAGGGGACGTTCACCCGTCTCAATGAGTGATGCTGTCCGATACCGGGCATGGTAGCCAAACGAGTTCTCGCTTCTCCTTTCAGCTTAGTACTAGCTGCGCCAATGCGGCCATAAATTTGAGCGTCGCGAACGCCTGTTGCCTTTGCCCCTAAAGTAGTTGCCGGAGAGAACGAATTTATTTCCCTTGCTCGGGACTACGTCCAGTTGACAATACCTGCCTGATAACTGGCACAACGCCATCCTTGCAGGAGGTCGGTGAAATTTCCACCTCATCGTGCAGTCGCGGGTGCAGCGATGCGGGTAGCAGAGCACTTATGTAGCGGCTTTTGCGCCCATTACGCAAATTGACTTCGACGTAAGTGTTGCGTGTAATTTCTTCCGAAGACAAGTTGGCCAGACAGTGCGGCCTTTGATCGCTTAATCTGTCGAGTGTATAAAACTCGCTCACATATCCCGTCCTACCATTTGGTCCCAATCGGGAATCAGTTGCACAACCCGTCAAAGCCAGCATGACAGCGACAGAACCGATGGTCTGTATTCCAGTTTTCATGTTGAGCAGCACTCTCGTCAGTAGAAAAAGTCCTGAGATCCCAATGTCGTGAATAGCCCGTTTACAAACACTGATTTTAATTGCAGTCTGTCCCGTTACATGGCGGTGCTGCGGTCGCCGGTGGACGGCGTTCGGCCAACTGCTGCAGGATCGCGCAATGTTCAGCCGTGGTTCCGCGTCCGCAACGCGCGCGCAGTTCCTGCAGTTCCGATTTCAGAGCAGTCAGCTCCTCGATGCGCCGTTGCACTTCGTTAATGTGCCCTTCCAATAGCGCATTCACATTGCCGCAATCTTGTTGCGGTGTTTCACGCAGCAGTAGCAATGCGCGTACCTCGTCCAGGTTCATGTCCAGCGAGCGGCAATGGCGAATAAACTGCAGGCGATCGAGATGGCTGTCGTCGTATAGCCTGAAATTCCCCTCCGACCTACGCGGTGGCGGAAGCAAGCCTTCACGTTCGTAGAAGCGAATAGTTTCAGCTTGGCAACCCGCGCCTTTTGCCAATTCACCAATTTTCAACATCGTCCCTCCTGTCTAGACTCTATATTAACTATAAGGATTGGGCTTGGCAAGCCAGCCCCGATTGCGTCCCAAGGAGCGAAATCGGGCTTGACTCTGGAGTGGGTACGCATGTTTAAATAGCGAAATGATTCTCTTTCAGCCCCACATAATGTTCCGCTTCACAACCCTTCGTATCGTTCAACTCTTCTCTTTGCTCGCCGTTTTGATGGGCTTGTTCGCCTCTGCCTCGGCAGCAGGCAGTAGCGAGGGGCCAGTGCGGCAGATGTGGCAACTGCTGGATTACGTTGCGGTGGACTACGCCGGTGCGGTGCAGGACGGGGCGGTGGTAAGCCAGGCCGAGTACGATGAAATGCGCGAGTTTTCGGCCCGGGCTTTGAATCAAGCCGCAGCACTCCCGGTCGACAAGCACCGGCCTCAGATCATGAGCGCAGTCGATGCGCTCAATACCGCCGTCTTGGATAAGGCGCCTGCCGGCCGGGTGGCGGCGTTGGCAAGAAATGCCAAACAGTTGTTGCTCGCTGCCCATCCTATTGAAGTGGCGCCGCGCCGCGCACCGGACCTTAAAGTGGGACGCACGCTCTATATGGCGCAATGCGCTTCTTGTCATGGCGCACTCGGGGATGGCAACGGCCCCCTGGGACGGACGCTTGAGCCCAAACCGATCGCCTTCACGGACGGCGAGCGGGCGCGTTCGCGCTCGCTTATGGCGCTGTACCAGGTGGTCACGCAAGGCGTGGAAGGCACATCAATGCCTTCATTTGCTCAGATGAGCGAGGCGGAGCGCTGGGCGTTGGCATTCTATGTTGGCACGCTGTCCTATGATGTGAAAGCCGCGGAACGCGGCGCGGCAGCCTTTGCCGGCGAACCGAGCGTACGCGCGGCACTGCCGGATCTAACCGCTATCACGACGGCAACCGAAGCCGAATTAGCCGAGAAGTTGCCACCATCCGTGGCGCGTGATGCGCTGGCCTACGCGCGTGTCCATCCAGACATCGCGTCCGTGGCATCCGCCGGGATCGGATTGGCACGCAAGAATTTACAGCTTAGCCTGTCGGCGGCACTGAAAGGTGAGCGCGACACCGCTACCAAACTGGCACTCTCTGCTTATCTGGATGGATTCGAACCGCTGGAAGCGGCGCTCGAAACCAGGAATAAGCAACTGCTGGTTGATGCTGAACGCGTGATGCAGTTGTATCGTGGCGCCGTCGCTGCCGGGGAGCTCAAAGCCGCAGCCGAACATGCCGAAGCGCTGGATGCCATCTTCGTCCAGGTCGAGGCGGAGCTTGCGCAGGGCGGCAGCGATTTTGCCACATCTTTCGTTGGCGCCCTCACAATTCTCCTGCGTGAAGGAGTGGAAGCGCTCCTCATCGTGGCGGCGATGATTGCGTTTCTAAAGAAGTCGGAGCGTCCGCAGGCGCTACGCTATGTCCATGCGGGTTGGGTTGCAGCGCTCGCGGCAGGACTGTTGACATGGTTCATTGCGACGCGCGTGGTCAATATTAGCGGCGCAAGCCGGGAAGTGACCGAAGGCGTATCCTCACTGTTTGCCGCGGTTGTGTTGTTGTCGGTGGGGTTGTGGATGCACCAGAAGAGCCGGGCGGGGCAATGGCAGGCCTACCTGCGTCATCAGTTGAGCGAGGCGATGACGAAGAGTTCCGCCTGGGCCCTGTTTGCGCTGGCCTTCATAGCGGTATACCGGGAAGTGTTTGAAACAGTACTGTTCTTTTCCGCGCTGGCTGCCGACGGCAATGGATCCGCTTTGCTGGGCGGGCTCGCCACAGGTGTGGTCTTGTTGGCGGCGATAGCGGCAATTGTTCTGCGTACGAGCGCCCGGATGCCCATCGGCAAATTCTTTGCCTTCAGTTCGGTACTGGTCGCAGTGCTGGTTGTTGTGTTGGTCGGGAAGGGGGTGGCAGGCTTGCAGGAAGCAGGGTGGATGTCGGCGACGCCTGTGCAAGGACTCAGACTGCCGGTCTTCGGGGTCTACCCCACCATCCAAACGTATGCAGCGCAGGGCCTGGTCCTGCTGACGGCACTGATCGGTTTTGGATACAATCTGCTGAAGGCACGGTCGCTGCAACAACCTCAACGCATCTGACCACTGGCCTTCACTGCTTGGCAAAGGGCGCTTGGTCGGCCATTCCGGTAACGCGGAATGGCCGATATGCGGCAGGTCGTTGAAGTTGGAGGGCGGTGCTATGCCGGGTCGCTAAGTCGGCATGCCGTTGGGCGGCTTCCGAATGGTCTTGATGGTCTCGTAAGCAATCATGCCAAGGGCGCCGGCGCAGATGGCAATATCGGCAGCGTTAAAGGCTGGCCAATGGCATTCATTCCAATGCAGATCGATCCAGTCGACTACTGCACCACGTAAAATCCTGTCACTCATGTTTGCCAATGCGCCGCCGAGAATGAGCCCGCAACAAGTGCGCAGAAATTTCGGCGTGTGCTGGATGATAATAAGATAGGTTAGGTAGCTGGCTGCTGCCAGCGCAACGGCAATCAAGCCGTAGCGTTGCCAGCCACCCGCATTATGCAGAAGGCTAAACGCCGCCCCGCGATTGAGCACGTGCACAAGGTCGAAGAATGGTAGCAGTTGGAGCTGCGTGCCATGCTCCAACCGGGCCACGACAAGCGCTTTGCTTGCGGCATCAATCCCCAGTGTCGCGGCGGCGATGAGGAATGCGACCGTACGGCTGCGATCATGGCGCATGCTCACGCTCACCGTCTTGCGGGATTCTCAACAGCCGCAGGCCATTGATTACGACGGCCAGGCTCGCGCCCATATCAGCGAGGATGGCGAGCCAAAGGCTGGCGTAACCGGTAAAAGCCAGTACCATGAACACCGCCTTGGTGCCGATCGCGAATGCGATGTTGGCCTTAAGGATGCCGCCGACGCGCCGGGAAAGGCGGATAAACTCCGGCAGTTTGCGCAGGTCATCCTGCATCAACGCCACGTCGGCTGTTTCGATGGCCGTGTCGGTGCCTGCCGCGCCCATGGCAAATCCGATGTTGGATTTAGCCAATGCCGGCGCGTCATTGACGCCGTCGCCTACCATGCCGACGGGACCTGTCGTGGCTAATTGTTCGATGGCGCTGAGTTTGTCATGCGGGAGAAGGTCGCCTCGCGCATCGGTAATGCCCACCTGTTTCGCGACCGCGCTGGCGGTTTTGCTGTTGTCGCCGGTCAGCATGACTGGTTCCACACCGAGTGCTTTAAGCTCGCTGATGGCGAGTTTGCTGCTGTCGCGCACCGTATCGGCCACCGCCAGCACAGCGAGTGCCACGCCCTCCGCGGCGAGCACAACGGCGGTCTTGGCTTGATCCTCCAACTCAACAAGCAGTGCCTGAACACGCTCGCCGGCGACACCCAACTCCACGGCGAGGCGATGGTTGCCGATGTAGTAGGTCTTCCCCTCAATGTCTCCTTTGACGCCCCGGCCTGCGAGGGCTTCGAAATTGAGCACCGTAGCATGAGGGCGTTCGCCGTAGGCGCTGACAATGGCGGTTGCGACCGGGTGTTCCGACAGCGCGTCTAGGCTCGCGGCAAGGTGGAGCACTTCATCACGGGAAAGCGCGGCGAGCGGGATGGCGTCAGTCAGCGCAGGCCGGCCATGGGTGATGGTGCCGGTTTTGTCGAGCGCGACGGCACGCAGCAGGCGCCCTTGCTCGAGGTAGAGTCCCCCCTTGACCAGGATGCCGTGGCGGGCTGCGCCCGCCAGACCGCTCACGACCGTGACGGGCGTCGAGATCACCAAGGCGCATGGGCAAGCAATGACCAGCATCACCAGCGCCTTATAAGCCCACTCTGACCATTCGGCGCCAAACAACAGCGGAGGGACCAGCGCGATGGCAACGGCCAAGGCAAACACCGCCGGCGTATAGATGGCGGCGAAGCGATCGACAAAACGTTGCGTCGGCGCCCGTTGGCCTTGGGCATCCTGCACCGCTTTGGCGATGCGGTCGAGCGTTGTCTCGCCCTTGCGCGCACGTACCTCGAATTCCAGGGTGCCGCGCTCGTTGATGGTGCCGGCGAACACAGTATCGCCGGGTTGCTTCGGAACCGGCATGCTCTCGCCAGTGATCGGGGCCTGGTTGACGGCCGACGCGCCGGCTGTAACGGCGCCGTCAAGGGCGATGCGCTCACCGGGCCGGACCCGGATCAGTGCGCCAATGCCAACCTGGTCTGCTTCGACCTCGCGCCACATGCCGTCTGCCTGGCGCACCAGCGCCGTTTCCGGCGCAAGATCCATCAATGCGCGGATGGCGTTACGGGCGCGATCCAGGCTGAGTGCTTCGATCATCTCTGCGATGCCGAACAACCAGATCACCACCGCGGCCTCCGGCCATTGCCCGATCAGGGCGGCGCCAATGACCGCGATCGTCATCAGCAGGTTCATGTTCAAGGAAAGTGTGCGTAACGCGATCCACCCTTTCTTGATGGTCCCGAGGCCGCCCAACGCTATTGCCGCCAGCGACGCAGCGACAACGAGCGCCGAGGTTTCGCTGAATCCGGCCAAAGTCATCACTTCCGCGCCGACCGCAAGCAAGCCGGCGGCACCCATCTTGAGCCACTCGGCTTTCGAGATCCCGGCACCGAATTCGCTGGTAACGGCCGGTGCGGGATCGTTGCTGTCCCGAATGACGGGGGACATGCCGAGCTGTTCTATCGCCGCGGTGATCGGGGCATTGTCGCTGAGCGAATGGGAAACGGTCAGCTTACGGCTCATCAAATCGAACTGCAACCCGTCGATACCAGGAACGCCGGCAAGTGATTTGCGCAGCAGCGCTTCCTCGGTCGGGCAATCCATGTTTTCGATCAGGTAAGTCACCTGACCCTTGGCACTTGGCCCGGCCGCGCGCTCCACCGTGGCATGCATGCCGATCTCTCGCAGTGCCGTAACGATGACACCGACATCGTCAAGTCGGTGCTGCAGGATAAGCCGCCGATTCACCAGGTCGAAGTCCATATTTCCGATCCCGTCCAGTTTGCCAAGGCGTTTACGGATCAGAGCCTCTTCTGTTGGGCAGTCCATGTTGCTGATAAGTAGCTGGGTGATATTGCCGGAGAGCGGCACCACGTCTGCATCGGCGCCGCCGTTGCAGGCACGGCACGAGTCGTCGGCTTGCGGCGCGGTGGACGAGGAGGTGCAGGTGGCCCCAGCGGGGGGAGATGTGGATGGTACGACAATGGCGACCATCCCAATCTCTTCTAGCGCATTCTTAAGTGATTCGAGATTGTCTAGCGTATGCTCGACGTCGAGCCGATGTGCAGGCAGGTCGAAGTGCAGCGCGCGGATCCCCGTAATGGACTGCAAGCGCGCGCGGATGGTCTCCTCCTCGGAGCGGCAGTCCATCGCCGGGATCAAAAAGTGCGTTTGCGTCAACGATTGCTCACTCGAGGCGGCGTTGTAAGTGTCTGGTTTCATTTCTTTCTTTCGATCGCCTAAATGACGCTATTGAACACCCTGAAGTGGCTATAGAGTCAAGCGGCGCGCGTAATTAGTGTGGCTTGGTCGACTTCGCCTCGGCAAGAATATCGAGCCCGCCTTTGGCCGCGATCGCCGCCACCAGAATGCCAAGGACCAGGTCGGGCAGATTGGTTTGCCACCACATGACCAGGGCGCCGGACAAGACGATCGCCCCGTTCACCAGGGAATCGTTGTTCGTAAAGATAGCCGAGGCCTTGAAATTGACATCTTCGCCGCGGTGACGCTTGAGCAGGCGCAGACAGAACACGTTCAACAAGGCATTGACGGCCGCCGCCGCCATCATTGCGGGCCCGAGCGGCGGCTCGCCGCCGAAAAAGCGCCGCAATACTTCAGTACATAGCAAGATCGACAGGGTAATGAGGAGCCAGCCGGACAACTGTGCGGCCCGCATTTTGATGGTCGCCGAGCGGCCGACTGCGTAGAGGCTGACACCGTAGACCAAAGCGTCCGCAAGATTATCCAACCCGGCACCAATAATGGCGGTCGACGAGGCCCAGACCCCGACAACGAATCCGCCGAGGCTCTGAGCGAGGTTGATCATTAATACCAGGATCAAGACACGCCGGTCTTCCTGTTGGCTAGCGTCCAAATCTGACGCTTCGTCGGCGTCGACTCTATTTTCCATGGTTATTCCTATTCGCGGATCGGGCTGGCGAGGGCCTATTAACGCCTTGATCGATCATTGAGTCAATTGTGCGCAATGTGGTCGCTGGACATCCCCGCGTTCATCCCCTGCGACTTTTCGCGAATTTTGATGAGAGGGGGCTTGACTCTATACCTGCTTCACGGTTTATTGTTCGGACATTGTTCAAGTATTGTTCATTGTTAAAGGTGTTGCATGGCTCCATCCTCGTTCTACGTCCATTTGCGCGTGACACTGCTACTGGGCGGATTATTATTTAACGGTGCTAGCTGGGCGCAAGATACCGGCTTGCCAGGTCATACTGTCACGCTGGGCGTTGCCGTAAGTCGTGCGCAAGCGATGGCGCCGGGAGTGCGGGGGGCCGAGGCCAGCGCGAGCGCGGCGGACAGCGCTGTCCGGGCCGCCGGGTTGTTGCCCAACCCGACTGTGAGCGTCGAGGTGGATAATTTCGGCGGTACCGGACCGTATTCCCGGTTCCGTGGGGCAGAGACGACCTACTCCGTCTCTGTACCACTGGAACTAGGGGGGAAACGTGCTGCCCGTGTGCGGGTGTCCAATGCCGAACTTGCCCAGGCATTGACCGGCGTCAATGCGGCCAGGTCTGATTTAACGCTGCGTGTGACGCGCGCATTCATTGCCGTTGCTGCAAGCGAGCGTCGTCTGCAGTCGGCCGTTGGGCGGCGCCAGTTGGCCGAGCAAGCGGAAGCGGCCGCGCGCCTACGCACCCGCGCGGGGAAGGTATCCCCGATCGACGAGCAGCGGGCGATGGTCCAGCGGGTGACTGCCGTGGTGGAAGCCGAACGTGCCGAGCGTGCCGCCAAGCTGGCGGCAGCGAACCTTGCACGGCTGATTGGTGCCGATCACTCGATGCGGGTACAGGCCGCGTGGTTCGATGATCCAACGCTGGAAATCGCTTCCGAGGGTGGCGGCGTCGGCTGGACACTGGCATCGGCTGATGCTCAGGTCGCAGCCGCGACGGCCAAAGTGGATGCGGCACGCCGGGCTCGGATGCCGGACCTGACCCTCACTGCCGGCACCCGCCGGTTCAAAGAAACCGGTGACTCAGCCGCGATATTTGCGTTGTCGATGCCATTGCCATTGTTTAATCGGGGCGATGCTGAGATCGCACGGGCACGCGCTGAGCTGGACAAGGCGCAGGCCGAGCGCAGCGAGATTGTCTTGGCTTTGGCCGAGGCACAGGCGGCAGCACGTGCCGAAGTCCTGGACGCGCAAGCGCGCGCGATTTCGGCGACCGGACCGGAACTGGCCGCAGCGCGTGAAGCGGCGCGCATTGCCCGGCTCGGTTATGCCGAGGGAAAGTTTTCGCAGCTCGACTTGATTGAAGCCGAACGCTCGTTGGCGCAGACGCAGGAAACGGCGATCGACGCGCTGGCCAATTTCCATGAGGCGCGCGCGCGTTTGGCCAACTTGTTTGGTCGTATTGACCCCATCAATAAGGATAACTAATGCAGATCCAACGTTACACACTCTTGTGTGCGGCGCTATTGGCGCTTGCCGCCTGCGGCAAGAAGCCGCAAACCGGGACCGAACCCGCGACTCACGCTTCCCGCGATCAAGCAGCCAGCTCTGCAGTGGGCAAGCAAGCAAGCAATGTGGCAGCGCCTGCCGCGGATAGGAAAGCAAAAACGGCCGAAAAAGAAGGTGAGGGCGCTGAAAAGGAAGGTGAGGGCGCTGAAAAAGAGCGCAAGGAAGCGAAACATGCCGACAGCGACGAGATCCGCCTGACAGCAGCACAAATCAGTGCAACCGGAATTGAAGTCATGTCGGTCCAACAAGTTTCGTCGGATGCAATCGAGGCGCCGGCGCAAATTGTGGCCGACCCGACAAGGGCCGCGACGGTCGCCGCAGCGGTCGGAGGCCGCATCGTGGCGGTGCACCGCAACTTGGGCGAATCCGTTCGCCAGGGCGAGGCGCTGGCCTTGATCGAAAGTGCGGAAGTGGCGGGACTAAAGGCGGAACTCGAAGCCGCAAAGAGTCAGCGTGACCTGGCCGAGACGACGCTGGCCCGGGAAGATCGCCTGTTCCGTGAGAAGGTATCGGCGGAGCAGGACTTCCTGAGCGCCCGCGCCGCAGCGGCTGAAGCGCGCACGCGGCTACGTTTGGCAGAGCAGAGGTTGTCGGCCGCTGGTGGAAACAATGAAGGGCAGTTAAACCGCCTCGTGATACGAGCCCCGATGAAGGGCCAGATTATCATGCGCCGGGCAGTGGTCGGGCACGTGGTCGAAGCTAACTCCGAATTGTTCCAGATCGCAGACCTGTCCGAAGTCTCCGTGGAAGTTTCGTTGCGTCCTGACGATGCGCGGCGGGCCAGGATAGGCGCATCGGTCCAGGTTGCCGGAGGCGACCACGCTGGAACCGCAAAGCTGGCCTTTATCTCCCCCGTGATCGATGCTACGACTCGCCAGGTGGTTGCTTTGGCCAAGTTACCCAACCCAAAAGGCGAATGGCGTGTGGGCGAAACGGTGCATGCTGCTGTATTGCTCGAGAAGGCGAAACTGGCGGTGGCGGTGCCACAGCAGGCAATCCAGACAGTTGAAGACAAGCCCAGCGTGTTTGTCCGTACCGCCGAAGGGTTCGAGGTCAAGCATGTGGTGCTGGGCCCAACCAAAGGAAACCTGGTGACGGTCCTGTCGGGGCTCACAGGGCGCGAAAGCGTCGCCGTCAAAAACAGCTATGTGCTCAAGGCTGAACTGGGCAAAGGCGAAGGGGGCGACGATGACTGATGCCGTGATGTCCCAGTGGGAGGCAAGCCGCCCATGATTTCCCGTATCGTTACATTCGCCGTCGCACGACGCTGGCTGGTGTTGTTCGTCACCCTGCTAGCGACATTCGCTGGTGCGCTCGCGCTGACACGCTTGCCGATTGATGCTGTTCCGGATATTACCAACGTCCAGGTTCAGATCAACGTCACGGCACCGGCGTTATCGCCTGGCGACGTCGAACGCCAGGTGACATTCCCAGTCGAGACCGCATTGGCCGGCATTCCAGGCCTGGAGTCCACACGGTCCTTGACCAGGCATGGTTTTGCGCAAGTGACCGCCGTGTTCACCGACGCCACGGATATTTACTTCGCCCGACAACAGGTGGCTGAGCGGCTGCGCACCGTCGAGAAGGATTTGCCCCGGGGTGCCGAACCGACCATGGGGCCGGTCGCTACTGGCCTGGGCGACATCTATATGTGGATGATCGAGTTCGAGGCCAATGAGGGCAGGAAAGTCCAAGGCGTCGGGCTGCAGCCGGACGGCAGTTACGTGACGCCGGACGGGCAGCGACTGCGCACCGAGGTCGAAAAGGCAACTTACCTGAGGACCATTCAGGATTGGATTGTTGCACCTCAGCTCAAGAACACCAAAGGGCTGGCCGGGGTGGATGTGATTGGCGGTTACGTCAAGCAGTACGTTGTCAAGCCTGACCCGTTGCGTCTTGCAGCGGCGGGATTGAGCCTGACGGCATTGGCGGACGCGCTGGAGAAGAACAACACGAGCGCAGGGGCTGGCGTCGTCGAGCGCAATGGCGAAGCACTCACCGTGCGCGCCGACGCCCGCATCAAAACCACGGACGAGTTGTCGCGTACGGTGGTGGCCACCCGCAATGCGGTGCCGATCCTGCTGTCGCAGGTTGCCGACGTGGCGGTGGGACACGCGGTGCGCTTCGGTTCAGCATCGGAAGGCGGGCGTGAAGTGGTGCTGGGCACCGCCGTGATGCGAATTGGCGAAAATAGCCGCACCGTCTCCACCTCCGTCGACGAGCGTTTGAAAGAGATTGCGCGCTCGCTGCCGCCAGACATTACAGTGAAGCCAGTGCTCAACCGCACCCGCCTGGTGGATGCGACGATCAAAACTGTTGCGAAGAATCTCACTGAAGGTGCGCTGTTGGTGATCGCGGTGCTCTTCGCGCTGCTGGGTAACTTCCGCGCGGCACTGGTTGCCGCCGCAGTCATTCCGGTCACGATGATGTTGACGTCAGCAGGCATGCTGCGCGCCGGCGTGACAGCCAATCTAATGAGCCTTGGTGCGTTGGACTTCGGGCTGATTGTCGATGGGGCCGTCATTATTGTTGAGAATGCGCTGCGGCGCATTGCGGAGCGGCAGCACGCAGCGGGACGCGTCCTGTCAAAGGAAGAGCGTCTGGATGCTGTCGCGCTGGCGGCACGTGAAATGATTCGTCCTAGTGTTTACGGACAGGCCATCATCATTCTGGTGTACGTGCCACTGCTGACGTTCCAGGGTGTGGAAGGGCGCATGTTCGGTCCGATGGCGGTCACCGTGATTCTGGCGTTGGTCTTCGCATTCGTCCTGTCGTTGACATTTGTGCCGGCTGCCATTGCACTCTGGCTGTCCAATCGCGTGGAGGAAAAGGACAGCAAGTTCATGTTGGGGGCGACGCGCCGCTATGCGCGCTGGCTGGACGGGACCATGGCGCGGCCGAAGCTGACCGGTAGTGTCGGAGCCGGTGCCGTGGCGTTAGCGCTGCTGCTGTTCACCACGCTCGGCCAGGAGTTTTTGCCAACGCTTGATGAAAAGGATGTGTTGATGCAAGTCTGGCGCATCCCCGGAACGTCGGTCACCCAAAGTCAGAGCATGCAGTTTGGGGTGGAAAAAGCGGTAGCGCGTCTGCCGGAGGTCAAACTGGTCTTCTCACGGACCGGCACGGCGGAACTGGCCTCGGATCCCATGCCCAGTTACGGGACCGATACGTTTGTCATCCTGAAGGACCGCGACCAATGGCCGGAACCGGGCATGGCAAAGTCGGAGGTGGTGGAGAAAATCGAGCGTACGGTCGCCACATTGCCTGGGCAGGCCTATGAATTGACGCAGCCGATCCAGATGCGTTTCAACGAACTGCTGGCCGGCGTGCGTGGCGATATCGCGATCAAGGTCTATGGTGATGACTTCGCGACCATGACACAGACTGCCGAGCGTATCGAGGCGCAGTTGCGTTCGATCGAAGGTGCGGAAGACGTGCGCACCGAGCAGGTGGCAGGGTTGCCGTTGCTCGATGTGCAGCTGGACCGGGACGCCATGGCGCGCGTGGGCCTTACCGCCCAGGATGTGTATGCGACCTTGGCGGCCGCTTTGGCGGGGCAGGACGCTGGTGTGGTGTACGAGGGAGACCGTCGTTTCGAAATCGTGGTCAAGCTGGACGATGAGTTGCGACAGAATCCCGAAGCTTTGCGCCAGCTACCTGTCGCCACACCGGGCGGCAGTTTCGTACCTTTGGGATCGGTAGCTTCGCTCGTCAACCAGAAAGGTCCCAACCAGATCAGCCGCGAAAATGGCAAGCGACGGGTGGTAGTCCAGGCGAATGTGCGTGGACGGGACATTGCGAGCGTGGTACGGGACGCGCACGCCCGTATCGCGGACAAAGTGCAGTTGCCCGAAGGTGTCTGGCTTAGTTGGGGCGGGCAATTCGAGAACCTCGAGCGGGCCAGGTCGCGCTTGATGGTCGCCGTGCCGCTGTGTTTCGTATTGATCATCACGCTCCTCTATTCGGCCGTCGGATCATGGCGTAAGGCGGCGATCATCTTCACCGGCGTACCGATGGCACTGGTCGGAGGCGTTGCCGCATTGTGGCTCACAGGATTGCCGTTCTCGATATCGGCGGCAGTAGGGTTCATCGCCCTGTCGGGTATTGCGGTATTGAATGGTTTGGTGATGGTCAGCGCGATCGACGATCTTGCCCTGCGTCTACCTTGGGAACAGGCCGTGCGTGAAGGGGCGGTGCGGCGCTTGCGCCCTGTCCTGATGACGGCACTCGTGGCAGCTTTGGGTTTTGTGCCGATGGCACTGGCAAGCGGCGCGGGGGCAGAGGTGCAGCGGCCACTTGCCACGGTGGTGATTGGCGGTTTGATTTCCGCCACCATTCTGACGCTGTTCGTGTTGCCAAGCCTTTGCTCGCGGCTGGCGGGGCCGAAGCGTAGTGAGGACCATTCGCAAGAAGTTTAAGCGGTTGGAAGTGCGTGGCGACTGCAGCCAATTGCGTAAGTGGGCAGAGTATTCGCGCGGAGTTGGGTGTGCATTGAACGCTGAATCAATCAACCAACCCGACGCATTGATTTCCATGGCGAACCTCAACTCGCCATGGTTTTCGAACGGCCTTGTGGAGAACTCCGTGAACAGAAGATACTCATTGATGCGGTCGCTGGAGGTCGCCTCGACAACCAGCGCAGCCTTGGTGATCACGATTGGTGGGTTGCTCAAAGACGATATCGTTTTGTTAGCGAGCGCTGAATGCCTGTTTGCGGGAACGTTGTGCAGGCTGCTGCGCACCGAACTTCTTGAAGGCAACAATGCAGGGCACGCAGTTCTGCTGGGGTGGACTGCGCGAATCTGGGCAGGCACCGCATTGACATTAGGTGTTTTGATATTGCCATTTCTGCTTGGGGATATTGCCCAGGCAGTGTTCCATCCGGCACGCACTGGGACTCCTGACTTCGGAGGGATCGCGGCATTTGGTGTGATGACTGCCGGGTTAGTTGGCGCTCGGATGGTGATCGAGGCCGATGTGCCCTCATCCGGAATCGATGGGATGGTAGTTGGCTACCTTCTTCCTGGGCTTGTCGCTCCCGGTATTGTGGCGAGTGCTTGGAGTATTGGCATGATCAATCTTGAAGTGCCAGTGGCAATCTCGTTACTGAGCGCGCTGCTATTCAATCTCTTGCGGCAGTTCTTGGTGGAAGTGCGCGGGCCATAGGCCGTGGGTCGGTTGCCACATATGGGAGGTTCGAGATGAGCAATTCTGATCCTGATGTCAAATCGGACGTGAACGATGTTGACATGACCGACATGCTCTATGAATTACGCATTCTTCTGCCCGGAGCGCAGCTACTGAATGGGTTTCTGATCACACTCCCTTTTAGCTCCGGTTTCAGGCAAATCGTCGAACTGGAGAAGTGGGTATTTTTGGCGACCTTCGTATGTTCGTTGACCAGCCTGATACTGTTCACTGCCCCTGCCGTTCAGCATCGAGTCCTTCGCCCATTAGAGGACCGCATTCATTTTAAAGATATCGCCAGCAGGCAAATGGTGGCAGGCGCCGTGTTCCTCTCTCTGGCGCTGATTCTCTGCGCAAATCTCGTCACCTCCGAAGCCGTGGGCCATTCGCTTGGCCTGATTCTGTCAGCGCTAGTGACTGCGATTGTCATCGCACTGTGGTGGATACTTCCCTGGCAACTCCATCGCACAAAACGAAGGAAGTCATGACAGGTACCGATAGAGCGCATGATCGTAGATCATGCTGCAGCTGGCATGGTAAGCTCGCCGCAATCCGGTTATGAGCGTCCAATGTGCGCAACGCCACCTTGCGCAGCACGCCGATCGCCCCCGAAACAGCTAGCCCAGCCGAGAAGGGCTTCCACGTCAGCGATCCGTACCGCCGTTGTGCCACACATCGACATCGGTCTGGCCGCGTGCCATAGGGCTATCCTGGTAACCGAATGGCCGACAACACACACGAGGCATTTCGAGCGGCGATCGAGCACTATCTGGACTAGGCTGGCGAGTTGCCGGCCGACCAGGCTGCCATCATTCGCATTCGGTGCATTTTTCAGAGGCACTCGCCTCGCATACGCTTGCCCTGTGACTGGCGGTGCTGTCGCAAGGGCTTGAGTACCAGGACTTCGTCGATCGAGCCGCCGAGACAAAAGTCCGCCAAACGTTGGCCGATATCGCGCACCCACGGCCGCCCGAAGAAGAAACCCAAGGCACTTCCGGTCGAAGACCTCGAACTGATCGTGGCGACTCTGGCCAACTGGGGCGGCATGGGACAGCGTGTTGCTGCAGGTCGGCTTCTTCGTCGTTTTCCGCCGCAGGGAACCGGTGGGCATCGAGGTCGAGCAAATTGCCTGGAACACCCAAGGGCTCGCTGTCACGTTGCCGCACTCCAAAACCGACCGGGCCTGGGAAGAGGGCAAAGCGATTTCCTTCGGCGGCGGTCACTGCTGCGCGGCGCCAGCGCTGCGGGGCTGGCTCGTCATCGACGGCCTGGTCAGCGGACCGGTGTACCTCTCCTCGCCAATTGCAGTGCACTGGGCGCCAAGGACTTGAACCCGGGCGTCATCGACGCCATACTGGCCGACGGTACCCATTGGGCCGGGTTTGGCTACATGCCGGAGTTACCCGGCCATAGCCTGCGGCGCAGCAATGGCTAACAGCGCGCACGGAGCCGGCGCAGCGTTCCGCGACATCAAGAAGCATGGTCGTTGGCGCCGCGACGGCAGTGTGAAGGGTTACATGGGAGAGGCCGATTTCCACGCATTCAATGAACGGGCGGTGCGCTTCACTCACGTGCCAAACCTGAATGAAGCGCCGCAAGTTGCGACTATCGTGAAAATGCCTCATGCGGTGTCTTTACTTGCCCTGCCGGAAATTTTCAATCGATCCCCAATTAACCAGGGCTAAAACAGCGACTGGTAAATTGCGACGCCGACAAGAACGCATTCACTGTCCAGCGTTCCGACATCAGTGTCGAATGGACTGCATACTCATTTCCACAGTCTTTGCTCCCGTTTTTCTTCTCGCCACCCCGGGTGGGCGATTTTTCCTCTCGGGCAACAGCACAAAAGCAGATTTGTTTGACTCTACATTTTCCATGCGTAGAGACTGAGTGCGATGGCAATTGCCCCATTTAGGACGATACCCGCCAAGTTCCAACCCGGCGTGGCGGTGACACCAAACGCCGAGAACGCAGCCCCTGTAAAGTATAGATAGCCGTGGAAGGCGGTATGGAAGGTCTCGAATCCAGCAAAGAACTTGGCGATTTCCTGCTTGCGGTTGGTCAATTTCACTCTCCCTCGAGGATGATAGCCCTATTCAAAGGCTACATCGTTCCACTCGTCGTGAATGTACGTAGACGCACATTCGACTGCCGCGGGCAAAGTCCGTTATAGTCAAGAGCATTGGTAAGCAAAGATCCGTTACGTAGGCCACCTCTTTTCGCGCCTGTCTTTGCGGTCACATGAGATACATCAATGTTCGAGTGCTGCTCCTGCGGCAAAACGCAAGAGGTCTACGATTTTCCGTGCGCCGGATATTTGCGGCAACGGGATAAAGTAGGACGTCGCAGAAACTGTCATGCGCAACCAGGGGGGGCGAAGTCGCTTCTGTATCAACGTATGCGCTTGTGCGCCTTGAATCTTGGAAGACCCCACTTGCATCAAGTTGGATACTCTTTGGGTTGGCCCCAATTGTCGACATGTGCCATTGCTGCTGTATGAAAGGTGCCGTATGTTTAAGATTCCTCGCGATCCGGCCTTCGATAACACGATTGCTCTCCTACGAGACCCCTACCGCTTTATCGGCAAGCGTTGTCATCACTTAGAAAGTGACTGGTTCGAGACCCGTTTGTTGTTGCGCCCGGCGGTTTGCATGAGAGGCGCCGAGGCTGCCAGGCTTTTCTATGACGAAGGCCGATTTACGCGTTCGGGCGCGGCCCCCGAGCCTGTGCAGGCGACATTATTTGGCAAAGGCGGCGTACAGGGCCTGGATGGGCAGGCTCATCAGCACCGTAAGGCGATGTTTCTGTCGATGCTCAACGAACAGCGGATTGCAGAATTGGTCAGTGAGGTACGTCACGCCTGGGTGGAAGCGCTCATACTGTGGCCGCTACGTTCGCAAGTGGTGTTGTATCAGGAGGTGCAGTTGCTTTTAACAAGGGCAGTCTGCCGTTGGGCGAAGATTCCAGTGCCTGAGCATGAAATGGCACTTCGTGCCGGCCAGTTGGTATCCCTGTTTGATGACGCCGCGTCGTTCCGCCACATCCGTTCGCGGATACAAAGATCTAGAGCTGAGAAATGGCTGGCAGGGCTGATTGAAGCCGTAAGGGCTGGCGGTAGCGCCAAGGGAGACTCGGCCTTGGCTGTTGTGGCGCTTCACCGCGACGAGACGGGTGCACTGCTGCCCGTGCGTGTCGCGGCGGTAGAGTTACTCAACGTCCTACGGCGGACCGTCGCGGTCTCCGTGTACGTCGTCTTTGCGGCGCACGCAATGCATCTGCATGCGCAGAGCGCGCGGTCGCTGCGCGACGGCGATCCCGAATATCTAGAGTGGTTCATCCAAGAAGTTCGGCGATTTTATCCGTTCTTTCCCGTTGTGGCAGCAAGGCCGCGGACTCAATTCGATTGGCAAGGCGCAGCGTTCCAAACCAGCCAACTCGTGCTGTTGGATCTCTATGGGACCAACCATCATGCTGCGGCGTGGGATGAGCCGGATGCGTTCCGCCCCGAGCGTTTCAGTTGTCGCACATCGTCCCCTTCAATTTTGTACCGCAGGGTGGCGGCGATGCGCGTCTCCATCATCGCTGCCCCGGCGAAGGCGTGGCGGTGGCGCTGATGAAGGCCTCTATCGACATCCTTGCGCGAGAAGTGCAGTATGGCGTGCCGGTACAGGACTTAAGGCTTGACTTCACCCGGATGCCCGCCGTGCCACGCTCGCGCTTTATTATCGTTGCCGCTAAGCCATTCAGTGCAACCTGCCGGTAACATCGTTGAGTATAAATTGTCCTGCAACGAGTCCGTGATGCAGCATCGTCAAGCTGAATGCTTTAGCCTTTGGTGACGAAATAGACGTTCAGTATCCTTGGCCGGCATGCGGGCACCGGGCGGCGACATTGGATCGTCGTCGAGAGCAGATGATTACAGCGCGCTAAGAGGGATCCGGACAGCGGGCTTGCGTCCGAACGAGTTGGTCCGGAACCTTGGTAATCGCCGCCACGGAAATGGACCTCTTCTTCATTCTTGTTGACTCCCCATGTCATTTGCTGAGGCCGGCGGCGAAAAGTAAAAGATGTCATTTCCTGGCACATAAATTGAACTGTTTAATCCCATGGCCCCCATGACACTGTGGAAAACGATGTCATGAGACAAGTTGAGAGCAAGATTTGTCGGACTCTTCGTGCTGCCGCCGCGGCGCCTGAACGCGTCAGACGTCCATACTAGAAGAGGGACGGACACTTGAACTTGCGGCGCAACTGCTTGGGCGATTCCGTGCAGATAAATGCCGCCTTCACCAAGCGACTCACCATGGTCGGACATATACAGCATCACACTCGGCCTGTCCTTCAGCGTTTTGAATAGTTGGATGACGCGGTGGAGAAGATCATCCGTGTACACAATCGTATTGTCATACGCGTTCAACAGCTGCGCGTGGCTACAGTTCTGTAACAGCATGCTTTGGCAAGTCGGCTTAAATCGCTCGAATTCGATAGGGTACTTCTTGGCGTATTGAGGGCCGTGGCTGCCTCCCTGGTGTAGGACGATCAAGGTCTTGGTGTCGTCCGTTCCGCCGCGCAAAAGCGCGTCTAGACCGTAGAGAAGGACTTCGTCATAATTCAGCCGTGAGCAGTCGTGGGTGCAGGACTTGCGGATCTGTTCGGCAGTCTCGTAGCGGCTGACCTGAAGTGGAGGCTCGCCAAAATTGTTAGTCCGCCAGATCACCTCAACGCCATGGCGATACAAATAGCTCGGCAAGGGTTCGTTGTTGTTTGACTCTTCCAATCTGCCTTTGTGCGATAGCATACAACGGAGCGACACGGCCGTATAACTTGCGCAAGAGTGCGCGCCGGGAAAGGCGACGACACCATCTTGCCGCAACATCGGATTTGTATCTCGGGGATAGCCATAGAGAGAGAAATTATTTGCCCGCGCTGACTCACCGATGACAAGCACAAACACCATCCCACCCGGCTCATTGCCAGTTAGCGGCGGCAAGGGCCGCCCCAAGCGATGGCGCTCATTCTCAGACTTGAAAAACCGCACTGAGTTGATCAAGTGGGACCACGGTAACACTAGACCGCCGAAAGCCTCGGCATGTTTGTCAAGCCTGAGGTGTACTGTCAATAGTGGACACTCTCGTCTCAAGCTGCCAGCGCCTCTTTGCTGAAGTCCGAGGCGAAGCGCGCTGGCGATTTGTAGCCAAGGCGCGAATGGCGCCGCTGGCGGTTATAGAAGATCTCAATGTATTCCGTGATAGCCGCCTGCGCCTCCGCCCTGCATGCGAAACGGCGATAATGAACCAGCTCATTCTTCAAGCTGCCCCAAAAGCTTTCCATCGGCGCATTGTCGAAGCAGTTTCCTTTGCGCGACATCGAAGTCTTCATCCCGAATTGCTCCTGCAGCTTCCGGTACTTATCCGCGCAATATTGGCTTCCACGGTCGGAGTGATGAATCAAGCCCGCCGCAGGCCTCTTATTGCGTACCGCCCGCCACAAGGCCTGCGCCGTCAACTCCTGCGTCATGCGAGGGCTCATCGCATACCCCACCAGCTCGCATGTGAACACGTCCTTCACGCCGGCCAGATACAGCCAGCCTTCCTCTGTCGCCACGTAGGTTATGTCCGTCACCCAGGCCTCGTTCGGCCTTGTCGGCGAGAAGGTCTGATTCAACAAGTTCGGCGCGACCGGCAGATCATGCCGCGAGTTGGTGGTTGCCTTGAACTTGCGCTTCTGCTTGCAGCGCAAACCAAGCTCCATCCTCAAGCGGGCAACCCGATCACGCCCGGCCTCAAAACCCTGTGCCTTGAGTTCCGGCTGAACGCGCAGCGTGCCATAGGTTTCGCGCGATTGCTGATGCACGGCTTGGATTGCCACCTTCAGCTTCGCGTCTTCCTGGGCGCGCTGCGATGGCTTGCGATCCCGCCAAGCATAAAAGCCGCTGCGCGAGACCTCAAAAACTCGGCAGAGCAGGTCCATCGGATAACCTTCGAGCCGCACCGACTTCATGAACGCGTACCTGGCAGCGACTCCCTCGCAAAGTACGCGGTGGCCTTTTTTAAAACCTCTTTCTCCATGCGCTCCACCGCCAGCTCCTTGCGCAGCTTGGCCACCTCGGCTTCCAACTCGGCCACGCTACGGCTTCCTGGCGCAGCGCCGGGATCGTTGCTGCGCTTAGCCGCGCTAACCCAGTTCGCCAACGTTCCCTTTGGCATATCCAGCCGCTGCGCTGCTTCCTCGAGTGTCAGTCCCTGTGCGAGGACCAATTTGACGGCCTCCGACCGGAGCTCAGGCGTGTATGTCTTCGATTTCATAAATGCTTCTCCCGTTGCTAAGTTTAACAAACGGGAGTGTCCGAAAAAGTCAGGTTACCTCAGTTCCGGATGGCTATCGGCGGATCTGTGTGCCGGACTAGGGTAACTGGCGAAACTGGTCCTGTCGTAGCCAGCGGGACGATGTCCAGTGGTTGGACAACGGCTAGCAGTGCCAATGGCACAAAGGGTTGGATATCTGGAATGGCGTGTTTATCCAGCGATTGCTTGGTCAGCTCGCCATGGGCGAATGTATGGCAAAGCGCAGGCTGTACCGGATCCATGCTTGCGCAATCGGGCATATTCGCTGGCATCCCGCTCATGGATACGCTTGCAGCTTCGCTCGTCATCGAGATCTGCGGACACGCATACGACGCCACAGCAAGCTGCATGAACAGCATACTGAAGAGTGCGACGATGGCCGTCAGAATTCGCGATGTGCGAGTAATTTTCATTGAAATCAGATTGGTCGATGCATTTCAAGCCTACGCGGTATGACAACACTTGTCAAAAGCCTTGGATATCGGCTCGCGCGCACTGGATTTAGCGATGCCTTCAGACGGGAGTGTAAAGGTTGCTACTGTGGGAAGGTCAAGGATTATTTTGCCGCGCCATCGGGGGCAGGGCGCGCAGGCCATTGTAGAGCATATCCATTGAGCGTCCATGAACCGGACTCGCTAGTCCAAAGTCAGTCTTGCATGTTTGCATCCAGCGGCTGCCAGTCGAACTTAGGCAGTGTACGGTGGTGCCTGTATTGCATTTGCATTACCGCTGCTACGCTTCGTGAATGGAATAGCGTTGACGCGCTATGATCTACTTGGAGCCGGGTTGGCATAAACGGGGAAGACGGTGATTACATACAGACGGCATCGTGACTATGCTCACCTGGGCGGGCAACTCTATTGTGTGAACTGCTGCGAGAGCGCCGGTGGAATCTTGCCAGGGCCAGAGGATCTTTCGTTCTTTCGCAGTGCGCATCGTGTTAGAAACGAAAGTTTTTCGCAAATTGGGTATGAAAAAAGTATGAAAAACAGGGGTGAATTTTGGGCGACAACGAAAGACACGAAAGATGGTTCCGCACTATAAAAACGGGTCCATTAAGGTCCACCAAAGTTTCGTTTGAAACCATTCACACTGCAGGGGTCGCAAGTTCGAAACTTGCACTTCCCACCAGAATTATCCAATCAAATCAAAGGCTTGCGAATTCACGTCGCAGGCCTTTTTTGTTTGGTGTGGAAAAAGTGTGGAAAAATGATTTTAGGCTCGCTCGTTCGATTCGTCAGGGGCATTTGCTACGCTTCCTGTTGGGCTGAGGAGGAAGCGACATTTCGATTGCGTGCGTGAGATCCTGCAGTCTCCGCGCTCGGCCTAAGCCGAGGGTCGTCAGTTCATTGCCTGCAGGGCATGGCCGGTATTTTTTTGCTTCAAGCGAGCACACGGTGCCGGAGAAGCGGCCGGTTTCCCTTCAGGCAGTCATGGGGAAGCGGGAGGATCGCTGAGGGCGGGGCGACGGTATCCGCCGAAGTCAAGGCGTGGGCAACGGCCGCAACGGGTCATAGTAACTTTCCGCGCTTGACTCGGCGAACTCGGCGAACCCCGCGAAAGTCATTCAGATGCGGTTCTAAAGCAAGACGGCCACCGCGCAGTACATGCCATGCGAGAATTCTTCCGTATTGATGTAATGGCGTCTCTGCTCAACCTCCGCCAAATCGGATCAAATTGTGCTCGGCCGGCGCGTTGAGTAGCGATCGTTCACGAGTCTTATCCTACTGATTTCGAAATGCGGAAACGGCTTGCAATGCCGTTCGCGTCGGTCGGCACTCACTCAGCGAGCAAACTGGACAAGCGGTCAATCGAGAGCGACGGAGCAGAATTGATCGCCGCTCGTGCTCCTCGAGCTGCTCGCGAAGCTGTCGAATTGACTAATCTGGTATGGGTGTGTCGGTTTAGCCCTCATCGATTGCTGGAGGCCTCGGGCACATTTTGCCAGTCGAAGCCAAGATGGACTACTATCGTCAACTATCAACTCAAGCTATCTCGGCATGACTCAAGGCGCCTCTCAAAATCCCGGTCCGGTTCAGCACGGCCACAGGTCGGGAAAGGCAACAACCAATCGGTAAGGACTTCGTGCTCCTCCCCGCTATTCAATTCGTCTCGGAGAACCCATTCGCTCAATTTTCGGTCAGCGCCAACACGGGTACGCTTGTCCTCTGGTAAAGCCGGTGCGCAAATTACGAACTACTTTGCGCAAAGGTGATTAATGCCAATGAAGTCCACTAACTACGTCACTCAACACCTTAGCGGCCGCCTCAAACCTCTCCGGCGCCCCACCGAACAGGCCTGCCAACAGCGGAGGCCATGATGAGCCTTGCCTTTTTTCGTCAGCAATGGTTCGTTCCAGTGGATTGTCGCTACCACCATAGGCTTTCCAGGCGTATCTGCCTAACGGCCCCCATCCGTGCTCACCTCGGGTCAGTTTTCCGTCGATCGCTGCGAGTGCCAGTAATACTTCGAATTCGTCAAAGGACTTGTCGTAGTTGCGACCAATGAACAATATGTCATCAAGTTTCGGCTGGAGCACTTTGTACAGATGTTCTGAGATTGGTACCCGTTTCTTCTCCAAACCCGGATAGAGGAGGAATGCGTTGCTGCGATTTAATTCCAGGACGCCATTGATTAACATGTCTAGATGAGAGGTTGAATAGCGGGAATTCACAGTGTGCCCCAATTTGCTATCGAAGATCGTGAGCAACGAATCGTAACGCCCGTTTTCGACGGCCGCAACGCCGGCGTAGTACGTTTTCAGGAGCAGCGGATAATATCGGAGGGCAAGCAGGGGAGTGTGGCCGCTCGCCATCTCAATTTGATCCGCTGAACGGGCGAAGACCTTTTCCATGAGAGACCTATGGGTTGGCTTTCCCCAGTATGCGATACATGCTGTGCTTAGCGCCAAGTCAGTCACTGCTTTTTCGTAGTGCTTAACCCTCGCGACTATTTCGGAAGGGGCGACGTCGGCATGCATACTGAAGTTTGCCAGGTCATTGGCGGCCAAGTAGCCACGAATTTCCGTAACAACGAAGTCGTGAAGTTGGATCGCAGAAGACTCTGCAGCCAGCAGGGACTTTACACGGGAAACCTTTTCGTCAGAGTCGAGGGGGCTGGAACGTTCGTCGGAATGTGGAACGATAAGCAGGCTGTCCATGTCCCTGTCCTCTTCGGCATTGTCTCCAATTACCGTTGGCGCCAACAATATGATGTCGCCGTCGCCATCGAAGTGCCCGTAGTGTGGCGTCTGATTGGAGTTCCGATCACTCGCGACTTTTCCATATACATAGCTCATCAATCCAGCTGCTGTAAGGATCCCGCTGTCATTTACGGCTTTTCCCCGAAGACCTTCCAATAAGTGGCCGGTGAAAACCGAATGGCCTGGAATTGGGCCGCCGGCATCCGCGACAACTTCATTGGCTTTGCCTGCAGTCAGCACCTGCCGTGAGAATCGAAGTAGCATGTCTTTCAGGAAGCGCGCACTCCCTGGGTGAAGGCTCCTATTGAGCGCCAGACCACCGTAGCAAGCGTCCATGATAAACAGCATGTGCTTCGCGCGGATTACTTCAGAGCCGCGTGTTAGCGCGCTCCATGGAATGAGTGAAGACAGGTCACCTGGAACCGCGTCATAGGGGACTAAGTAGCCGACATCTCCACGATAGCCGGCAACTGTGTCGCCATGTCCTGCAAAGAACACGATGATCCTCTCGTCTACATCGACATCATCCTTCGCGAGATGGTGATAGTTACGAAGAATTGCGTCCCTTGTAGCCTCATGGTCCAGTAAGCACGTGACGTTCTGTTCAGGAAAATTTAAAACCTCAATAAGCGCTCTTCTTACCTCTCGAGCATCATTCACTGCATACCCTAGCGGGTTCGTGTTTTGATATTCGTTTATACCGATTACTAGTGCGCGGCTGTTGCTGTACCTAGTTTTGAGTACATTCCGTAAGTCTACCAAGGCGTCGCCTCCGGGTTCATTGGGATAAGCAGCCGGGTGCCAACAGAGCGTCGGCACCTGCCGGGTAGCTGGACTTAGGCCTTAACAGCGAAAGGGAAGCGTGGGACGTTGCGCGGCACATCGGATTTAGGAGTCTGAGAGCCGCCACTACGCTTAACTACTAGTGGATGGGCTAGCTCATGCGCGTCACTTACAGACAATGCTGTACCGCGTGACGTGACACTTTGCTCGACCCACCCTCCGCTGACTTCCAGAAGTGCGGAGGAATAACGGCCGCCCTCACCAGGAACATCGCCGGCGCCTTGACCGATATCGCAGCTATAAAGAACCGCCAGTCCTGGGTGGCACTCCATAACTTTACGTTCGAATAGTGCGCGCGAAGCTGACGCATCTTGGTAGTGATCCATTGCCATGGCTTTGCGGACCATTGCTTCTACAAGCGATGGCTTAGCGATAACACGGCATGCATCGATGATCAGCGTCCGACGCGGTGCGCCGATCTTCAAACCGTGTTCTTCGATCTTTGTATGGCCGTTGATTTGGACCATCGTCGCCTTGTGCGCCAGAGAGTACTCACCGTGCCCGGCAAAAATCACAATGGAATAGTCAACTGATTCCAACAGCTTAATTTGGGACTGAACCGCAGATTGGGATGGGTTCTCCAGCGTCACAATTTCGTGGTCATACCATGCACCGCCTGCAAAGCTCTTCATGAAGGCACGGTAGTTCCTCATGTCGTCATAGACACCCGGAATCGTGCTGTCGGGGGCGCCAATAATTAACGCGCAACGTTTCATTCGTCCTCTCTTTCAGTGTTGGTTATTTGTGTAGCTGGTGCTTCTTTTGACGAGTCATCAAACTTTGAAATGATCGAGGTGGCAATGCGTTCGATTGCGCCAGCTGCTAGCGACACCAACAACAATAGCGGAGCTGTCTTCTCACCCTGCGCCAATGAGCCTAGTACAAGGCCGCTCTTGAAAGCGAGATATACAACGACACCCGAAATTGAGCCAATAGTGACCCGAGATGATGCCTCAAGTTTGTGGATGCGACGGCCAGCACTGGCTTTGAAATTCAGTTCGCCGCTCCGCGCGATTATCGAAAACATTGCCCCGGCGGCTCCGCTGCACGCTGCAAGCAGAACCATGAAGCCGGTCGGGCCTAGTAGGTCCGACATTCTCTCGCGCGTTAGCCAAGCCAAAATGCCGGTGATCAGGTAAAGCCCGGCACTGATGATGCCAGCGCTCAGATACCAGTCTCTCGACACTTCCTCGCTACGTTCACGGTAGTACTTACGGGCAGCCCGAATCATCTTCCTAGCCGGGCTTACTTCGCCCAAGATAACGTGTGCTCGAGCTTCGCCAAGAAGTTTGAGGTAGTGGTGCCTGATCTCGACACTATAGCCTTGGAGCATGCTGGCTTCGCATACGGAGATGTCGCCAGAGAGTTCGCTTAACTCTACCGTGAGATTTTGCGTGCGCAGTTTGGCTTCTTGGTCATACTCCGGAGTAGTTTCCCAATCAATCTGACCTTTCTTGTCAATGTGGACAATAAAGTGCTCAGTTACGCGTACGAGGAACCCTATGTCGTGGTGAGACCATTTTTCCGGATAGTCGCCTCGACCAACTTTGGGGCTGCATTCTGAGTCCTCGGTTTCGTCCGATGCTTTTGGTCCCGAGATTCTTGCGGATGTTCTCTTGCCTAAACGGAGTAGCGCGGACAAGCGCGCGACAAATGTTTCCTGACGTTGAGCTGAAAGCATGGTGGAGAAACATTTTGGTGATAGTTGGTATTTAATTATAGGGCGTTGCAAAATGGAAATCAACGCGCTATTTCCATGTATTCAAGAGTTCGGCGACCCCTTGAGAAGTGGTCCTTCTGTGTCCTGATCTGCCATGATGATCAGGGCTCAACTTAGAAGCTTGATTTTGCAGTGCGCAAACGGCTTGCCATGCCGTTCACAGAATGCCCGGTGCACTCGCCGGTCAAGCAATGGTTTTTGTGGACATTCGCTACCGTATGGCGCTCTCCGCATCTCAAGCGCTAGTAGATTTTGAATTGCAATTAACGTAATAATATATACTACTCGTCAACTAAAATTGTAGAATGGTACTTACAGATTGATGCCGTGGGATTAACATGAGCAAACCGACCTATCTTCAATTTCTCAAAGATACAGGCAAGGTGATAACAACCAATGAAGGGCAGAGCGTTCCTGTTTGGGAACTCAGCGTCCCGGACGGTGATCCGTGCTTAACAGAATGGGCGGCAAGGTTTAGGCAACACTATTGTCCAGATGTTGAGATAGATGAGATGCGGGACGGGACAGGTTTATCGCGAGCAGAGTACCTCATTAATTTCTGCTTCCCCGATTCAAGCGTAGCTCCAGGCCCCTCTGTTCGCGCCGGAGACTTCGCTGAGCTATTAATTTCCGACTTTGTCGAACATTTGCTCGGTTACTGGGTGCCAAGGGGTAAATATGGCGAGAAAGAAAGCAGAAACGAGTCTGCCAATGGGGTCGATATCCTGGGCTTTAAGGTCGTTGCAGCCAACAAACCGAGTGTCCAAGATGAGTTGCTTACCTTTGAGGTCAAAGCACAGTTTACTGACCGGGAATACCAAGGGCGCTTACAGACTGCCATTAATGACTCTGAAAAGGATTTTGTGAGGTCAGGCATCTCGCTCAACGCGTCAAAACGCCGATTTGTTAAGGACAAAGATCAGGACAAGATCAACCTGATTTCCCGGTTCCAGAATATCGCCGACCATCCGTTCATCTTGAGGTCTGGTGCTGCCGCTATGCTTTCGGGAAAGGCATATGACGAAACGAAGTTGAAGGGCACCACCACTGCTGGACATACGAACAGAAGCAATTTGCAGATGATTGTAATTAAGGGGCAAAGTCTGATGAGCTTGACGCACGCCCTCTACCAACGAGCCGCCGATGAAGCCTGAGTTCCAAAGTCAATATCTTCTGAGATTGACGCGCGCGAAGGGAAAAATGTATGAGTTCGGCATCGATGAGGCGCATCATCTCGCGATTCCGGAAGGAAAAGAACCTGCGTCACTATTTCTCCTTACCATCGGCATTCTTGGCGATTATGCTGCGGAGATCGCAGACGCTCCCGATGCCGAAATAAAGCCAACGGACGAGCTTCAATTTGCGGCAAAGTTCTTTGATGCCTATCTCGAGTCCAGGTTCAGCGAAGCCTTGCCCCACGATGTTCTGTTGTTGGCGTCGTCCGCGTATTACCTAGCCGAGCGGCCGGGCAGCAGCTTTGTCCTCGCGAAGAAGCTCAGCGTTGGTTCTACTCAGGATGCGATCGAAGAACTCCTGCGATGGTTGTTGCAAGCGAAGTGGGCGGAGCGCTTTCAACCGCACGGCCACTTCTCTGATTTGGTATCCAGTCTGGTCCAGGTGATAGCGAATCATTTCCTGTACGGTCGCCACAGGCCCGGGGACATTCATGCAGCATTCGCCCAGCTTCGTAGAGAGGTCTACGCTTGGGGAACAGCCAGAAATGTGCTCTTTGTCGATGTCGTAATCGCTGTCGCTGCCAGTCGAGTGGAGTCTTCATCGTGGGAGCTATTACCTAGATACACTCGCCTGAGTAAAGAGGTTTGGGCACCAACCATCCAGCGATCGCATTTTCCCAAGGAGTTGTGGCCGTCTCAAATCATGCTCGGCATGGAGGGGATATTCAACGGTAAATCCGGCATCGTTCAAATGCCGACCAGTGCGGGCAAAACGCGGTCGCTGGAAATTATTCTCCGCAGCGCTTTTTTGGCGGGCCGGGCAAAACTTGCTGTCGTGGTCGTTCCATTTCGTGCTCTGTGCCACGAAGTAGGGGACGCATTGCGTGAAGCTTTTTCAGGTGACAACGTAAAAGTCAATGAGTTGAGCGATGCACTGCAGATCGACTTCATGGCAGAAATCGCGGAAATTTTTGGTGGCGAGGCATCATCTACTAAATATGTGCTCGTGCTAACACCTGAGAAGTTGTTGTATGTCTTGCGTCAGCAACCTGAGCTTGCAAACCATATTGGGCAGGTTGCATACGATGAAGGCCATCAGTTCGACTCTGGTTCCCGAGGCATCGTGTATGAATTGTTGCTCACGGAAATCAAGGCGCTGATGCCCGAAGAGGTGCAGACGGTGCTTATCTCTGCTGTCATAAAAAACTCCTCTCCAGTCGCGAGCTGGCTGATCGGCGAGTCGGCGGTCGTCGTCAATGGGACGAGTCTTTTTCCGACCGCTCGCTCAGTCGCCTTCGCATCCTGGATGGAATCGACAGGACAGCTGAGGTTCTTTGATGAACAACCTGTTAAACGGGAACGGTTCGACTATTTCGTGCCACGGGTGATTGAGCAACAGGAGCTCAACAAACGAAAGGGGGAACGGAAGGCGCGCAATTTTCCTGAGAAGGGAAAAGATTCCGCAAAGGATGTTTCGCTGTACCTCGGCCTATCTGTTATCCATCAAGGGGCCGCAGCGGTCTTTTGCGGTCGTAAAGACACTGCGGAGGGAATGGCCTCACGTGTGGTCGAGGTCTACGCCCGAGATTATCAAAAAAGTCCTCCGGCAGAGTTCTCGGATACGAACGAGGTGTTGGCGATGTGTCGTCTTATCGGACAACACTTTGGAGAGGACTCCGATCAATTCAAGGCTGCTGCACTTGGGATTTACGTCCACCATGGAAGTACGCCGCATGGGCTTAGATTGTCTATCGAGCACGGAATGCAGCAAGGTTTGCTTAAATATGTAATTTGCACCTCAACTTTGGCCCAAGGGGTCAATTTGCCCATTCGTTATCTGGTCGTATCAAGCGTCTACCAAGCGGGGGAGCGAATCAAGACCCGCGATTTCTTAAATTTGATTGGACGTGCCGGTAGGGCAGGCATGCATACGGAAGGCCTGGTAATTTTTGCAGATTCAAGTGCAATGGATGACCGGGGAGGGGGCGGATGGCAATTTGATATGTCGGCGAATTTGCTTTCACCAGAAAAGTCTGAAGATACGTCCAGTTCACTGTTGGAAATCATTGCGCCGCTGCGTGACGAGACGGGCAAATTGACTCTTTCACTCGCGTCAACTTCCCTAATTGCACTATTAGTCGCATCCGACACGCAGATCAGCGACTGGGCTCATGCGAAGGCCCAAACCAACAAGCAATTTAACGGCGAGCATTTACTTAAGCAACTGAAGAAGAAGCGCATGCTGCAGAAGGCTCTTGAAAGTTACCTCATGTCGAATCGAGGTGGCGGTAGTTCTGTGGAATTCCAGGCGAGGGCGGAAGAGTTGGCTGAGTCGACACTTGCATACGCCATCGGCTCTGATTCCCAAAAAGCAGACCTCCGGGAACTGTTTCGAGTAGTCGCTGCTTATGTCGACCAATCAGCCCCCTACTTTGAGAGACAACATGTTTATGCGAAAACTCTATTGGGCGTATCGGATGCTCGCCGGGTCGATGAATGGGTTGACACGAACCGCGAGTTGTTGCTCGGACTAAGAACTAACCGTGAGTGGCTTAAGGCTACTTGGCAGCTGTTTGGTGAACTGATTGACAACCAATTCTTCCACGCAGTTCTGCCGGTTACAATGCCCTTTGAATTGGCCGAGCTATGGGTGGAAGGTACGCCCTATCGTCAGATCATTGAGATGTCCAAGTCGAGTGGCGGCACAAAGCCCTGGGGGACCACTCGCCGAGCGGTTGCGCCCCTCGACGTAATGGAGTTTGTCGAAAAGACCTTGAGTTTCGATTGCTCGCTTATTCTTTCAGCGATTGCACAATTCCTCTTCGGAAGTGATAGTCGCAGTGATGAAGGCGATAGCTTAAGACTCTTTCAAAAGGCAATGAAATATGGCATTCCAGAATGGCTTTCAATTTCTGTATTCGAGGCAGGGCTTGCTGATCGGGTGATTGCACAAGGAGTGGCTCGCGAGTTACGCGCAGCTGGCTACACGGAGCGATTTGCTGCCGAAGCATTCGCGTCCGAACGGAAGGTAATTGAAAACGCCATTACGGGATGTCCCGCTTACTTTAAGTTGGCGTTTTCGAATATTTCTTGAGGCGCGCGTGATCATGCCTGAGTTGCTGGACGTTCGGATTTCGACGGAGTGATAGCGTCGGTATGCGTCTGGAGATCGAGCGTACGATGCGGACCGACGGTGCGGCAATGAGGCCGCACTCTTGTTCATCGAACTGTTTTGTACTAGCTCAGACTTGACCGGACACCAGCTGTCAGTTGGGTTAGAGTTTTGCAAGCTTACGGCCACAAGCGGAGATTGCGTAGGTTAACTCCAGCGTCTGCTTTGCAGCATAAGCAATCGCTGGGACGGCGGTCATATCTGAGTTTTTGCAGCGCCTGAATAAATGGAGACAGTGTTGGCGTTGAGTTGCTGCATTAAGGACAAAATTTGAATCGGCGCCTTCAACACCACGGTAGCGATACGTTTGCTTTACTCGACGATAAATCATCCACTGCTATTCTTGATGCAGTTCAACGCTTTCTGCTTCGCACGCGACCGCACGTGCATCCAATGGCGGATTTGGACCGAGGCTTGGTTGCATCTGCGCTGGTCGCCGCACGTGAGAACGTGCCTGCTGTACTGCGCGAGGAAATCGTGAAATACGTCCAGACCGTACTCGAAGCCAGGACTGCCACCGACGCGAGAAAATTAGCCAAGCCAGAAGCATTGCGGCCGGCCGCAAAATCCAGACCATTGACTGAATTGCAGCGTGCAGCGCGGGCGGCTACGGCGCGCTTACTTTATTTGAGCGCATTGGATACTGGCACAGCCAACATGTCAACCAAGGCGTTATCGCGCGTGAAGTCGCAGAGTTGGAAAAGCTGGGAGCATTTCGATGTCGGTATCGCGTTGCCAGTGCGCTGTCATGCTTGCTCGCAAATGGCTTCGCTTATGCTTCGAAATTTGCACGAGAGTACCGCCTACCGCTTCCAATGCCAGGGGTGCGGACATCAGTATCGCGGCGGCAAGAATCAATCTGAAACGGGTGCCGATTGTGCCTGTTCGCTTTGCACCGAACACAAGAATAAGTTGCTGCACGAGATTGTCGAGATCATCGAGTCCTCTGGCGATTCAATGGTGCACAGGCATAGTGCTTGGTTGGCTGGCGCTTCGGGACAATTGGCGGATTGGCCGTCCGAATTGGAGATGGAGCGTGCATACAAGCTCAACAAAGATAATCTTGGCAAGGACCTCCGTGCCATTCTCTCGTTGCGCCCAAAGGACGCCGAGGATTTTAGACGTTGCCTGGACCATTTCTTGGAATCGCATTCGGGTAAGCGAGTCGATATTGTCGACAAGGCGATCACAACCAAGGTCCTGTACAGACGTCAAATTCCTGACGCCTTGATAGCGGCGCGTCCAATCGATTTGTTGCTTAAGGCTGGTGCAGAGGCGTGCTGCACGGTGATAGGTGAACGTTCTTTTGGCGGCGGTCGTTTGGGGTTGGAGGCTGCAACGGTGATCATCCACAAAATGCTTGCAAGGGAAATTCCCGCCTCCGAACTTTTTATTGATTCTGATGGAATTACGGTTCGGCAAAATATTCGGACCAATCAATGGGATGGCGTTGCTACGGTGCGCTTGATTGAGGCGGCGAGTCGGCGGCGCGACGGACTCCTAGACTGTGAAATGGTCCGGCAATGGCGCACTGAGGAGAAATTGAACCCCTACTTCACGGGGGCAGTGAAGTCGGTGGAATACCTAGCGGAGCAACTCGCCAAGAACGCACAGCCCTTATTCAACTCGAGAACGGAGGGGCAGGCGTACCTGCGCATTGTTGATGAGAATCGGGATTGCATCGTCGTCCCCAATCGTCTTCTCAAGCGAATTGCCGACATTGGCCAACTGAGACGTTTTCTCGATAAGCAGGAATTCGACTATGCAAAGGATGCAGAGATCGACTTCGCCGTCTACAGCAGTGATGGTCAATTGCTGTTCGTCGAAGAGCTGCAGCGTGGCGATCACCACAACCAACCAGAATGGATCTGGAAGGATGGCGTCAAACGGAAGGTATTGGAACTCGCTGGCATTCCATTCCGAGAAAGTTTTTGAGCGCTGACGCACTCCAGGAACGAAGCCCTGTCAGTGTGTTTCGGTAACCAAACGTACTTTGACATTCTTCGACAATCCAAAGTGGAAGTTGCAAAGCTGGGACTGGCGATCGGCGGGTAGAAAGGTGGGTATTGGGCAGTCGGGCAGTGGTTTCGCTCTTGGTGTTGCTGACACCCTGCATCCATAGTGACGTGACCCGGCTGTTGCGGCAAGCAACAGCCGGCCACTCAAGGTCGATCAAAGATGTGGCCAGAGGTTTGAGATGTAGGCGAGCTCTGCATCTAAACCAGCTTTGCCAACCGCCTGATTGATACTGAGGACGTAGAGCTTCCCTCGCCTTACATCAAGCAGTGCCATCACATCGTCTGGTTGTGCTCCTGGGCGCAAAGTCAGTTCCATCAGCAACGGTACTAAGTCGATACGAAATTTCGTGATCGGATCAGCTTTGTTATAAAGCTTTATGATATGTCGCCGTCCATTGATTTTAAGACCGAGTTCCGGATTCACAGCCACGTCGAATCCTGCACTTGAGTAGGTGCCGCGGGGAGGCTCGAACCACTCCAAATCCTTGCGCCCCCACCACTTCTTGTACCCCTCAATGAGTTCAGGGTAGTTGGTCATCTTCTTAACGTCCGTAAGTGAGACAGCGATCGAATCCAGTGCACTGCGTGGTTGATCGCGCGAATGAAGACTGACTACACCCTGCCGGAAAGGGCGGTAGAAGTCTGTGGCTGGGGAGTAGTTATCACGCTTCTTGATCTCCCGCACCTTTGTGATCTTGGGAGATCCGGCCTTCGATACAACGTCAATGAAATCAGCTAAAGACAACTTTGGCATAGCACACCTCCATGTTCGGAAATATGCGGTCAATTATCCGCTTGATTTTCCAATGGGAATCTCTCGGATTGTCACGGCGGACTTGCCCTTAGCGCTTGATTTAATAGGCTCTAGACGGCCTGCTTATCCGTTTCCTGGTCATCATGCTAGGGATCCATAGCGTCGCCTGACGAGGGATACTCTTGACTGGGACGAACGACAGGTAGATAGCAAGGTGGATAAGGAGCTCTCGAGCGGAGTTCTTACTCTTAGTGCTGCAGAGACACTTTCTGTCAGGCTGGATGGTGGCGCCTCGACGGAAGCGCGGGGCGAGGGGACTTGATGTTGCGCAATCGTCGGAGTCAGCCTGGCCGCATAGCCGCTGGCCGGGATGTCATACGGCATGTATGATGCAGTTTCCATTTTCATACGCCGATTTCAATGACGCCAGAACGGATGCAGTTTCACTTGCAAGTCGTCCAGCCACTGGAAGCCAAGCTGCTCGCTCTCCCTTTGGGCCGCCTGTTCACTGGCGAGCTGTATGACCTGGACGATACGCCGATCGGGGGCATGGACGTACCCGACTTGGGCGAACATGGGTTGCGGCTGTCGGCGGCGGATGTGGGCCGCCTGTTCATGGCACCCGATGATTCGAACATCACGGCATTGCAGCTGGCGGCCCGTGATGACGGCACGCCGGCCGGATTCACTGTCAGGTCCCAGAATGACTTTAACCAGGCGGGGGCACCGGTGGATATCGTGGCCTACCGCGATCTACTGGGCGATGGGGTCCGCATCGACGCGCTATACCTGAGCCGCATCATGCTGCGCGCGGATGCCCCAGAGCGGTTGTGCACCGTGGCGTTCGGGCTGCAGGCCTGTACCGCCTATCGGCATGACTTTGCCGAGGTGACCCTGTATGCGGCCGGTAAAGGCTATGGCGGCGTGGCGTTGGACGAGGATGATCTCGTTGGTTATCAGGTATGGCCAAAGTTCGGCTTCGATGCACCTCTGGAACCTGCGGACCTACAACAGGATGCTCGCTTTGCCGCCTGCCGTTCAGTGCAGGATGTGGTGGCGATTGACCGGCTGTGGTGGGATGCCTGGGGCAGGCCGATGGAGATGCGCTTCGACCTAGCGCCAAACAGCCGCTCCTGGCAAGTTCTGGTAGACTATCTCAATCACGTCTTTCCCGGGGTATGATCATGGATGACAAAAATGCAAAAGATGAACTCTTGGTAAAGTTGTACAAGAGCGCCGCCGCATTGCGTCGTGCCGAACGGAAGGAGCAGCTGAAGAACTGCCAAGCCTCGGCTGCTACCCCCGAAATGAAACCCGGCAACGTGGTGGTGGTGCGCATTGCCAAGAATGCAAAACCGATGTCCACGATGGGCGGCGTGAGCAAAGTTCTCGGCCCTTCCCGTATCCGCATCCCGGAATTCAAACTGCACCGCAGCTGATCCCTAACGGGGCGGTGCTGCGGGCACATCCCAACTAAAGGCCGTCTTCTTGTTGCGCATGGCGCGCAGCTTGCCGACGGACTTCGTGCCATAGATTTGCCGCTCGGCGGCCAGCATATCCAGCGCCGGCATCGCCAGCAGTTCGGCATAGGGCTTAGCTTCCAGCTGGGCGCCGATGTGATCGGCCACCAAGTCGATTTCGCGGTTCACCCAGCGCAACGCGACATCGATCAGTCGCTCCAGGTTGGCAGCGTGCTCCGGGCTGAAGGTGACGCCGGTACTTTGCGGCGAGACGACACGCTCCACCTTTTTTGCCCCGCCAGCCGGCGCCAGAACCGCGCCGACACGCGCTTGCGTGAGCGCGCTCAGGTCATGGGCGATATGCCGGTTGCGCAGGTTTTGGAAGTGGGCATAGACTAGGTCGGCGTTTTCGCCGGCATCGCGGTAGGTGGCCTCCTGCGTCAACCCGTGGCGCGCATTGTTACCGCCGAAGCAGCGGGACCAGTGAAGGATGGCGCTGTACCATAGCGCGTCGCATAGCACCTCCTGCGCCGGGTCCGTACCTCGCAGGTGGATCAGGCACTGCGCTGCGAACTGCAAGTCCACCTGGTGTAAACACAGGTCGGCCAGCATCTCCGCGTCCGGACCGCTCACTTCGATGATCTTGGCGGCGTTCGGGTACTCTGCCACGCCGAAATTCTCGCCATTGTCCTGGCGTTTGATGTATTCCATTCCTGTTCTGTCTTCAATGTGCCGTGCTAGCTGCCGAGCCATGTTAGCACCCGGCTCGCCCCGCCGTCAGCCGACGCCTTAAAACCCGTTTTGAGTTCCCTTTAAATCGAAATTTTTTCCCCTAATTGTTCTGAGGAGGGGTTAAAGGATGCGTCGGCAGTATTGATCGTTCTGTCGGCCACTAGCGCGCATAAACCTTGGGCTCTAGAGCTGGATGCTACTGAATCCGTGGGGACGTCGGCAGATTGGGCAGTTAGGGATCTTCGGCGGACGCAGTACTCTGTTGAAGTGTTGGCTACTGGCAGCGGTACGTGCCAAAGTTAAAAAGTAGCGGTGTCCGGGTCCGATGTGGTAACACCAACTGGCGCAAAGTAGAATTAAGAGGCCTCACAAATTCTTGATATATAAGGCCTGAAGCGGCTTGCAGAGCCGTTGGCCTGTCGGAGTCAGGTTTTCAATAGCTGAAGATGGATCAAATAGTTCAGATCACATCACACATCATCAGCTGTGCTCGCACTACATGTCATTCTGCGCTCTAGTTGTGGCCTCGGTGCTCGACGCAATGGTAACCTGCTTTTCTAGACCCATACGAAGCATTCGAGTTGCACTAGCTGCTCCCCTCACATTCTTCTTGATACGAGATTTCTCGACATTCAACTGTCCGGAGGAAATTGCCTCGTCGATGCAGAGCGTCTCGAGCATCGGCATTAGTTGGTCCACTTTCTCAATCATTTCGAGGAGAAGCCGGCCAAGTGTTGAATAGACTTTCGCTTCAACTAGCATTGGTTCCACGTCGTAGGTCGCCAGATTCAGGATGCCGTTCGCCTGGCACTTCGCTTCCATGTCGACAAGCGATTGGTTAAGCCTTGCGAGGCGAGAGTCGAATAGCTGCCGCAGTTCTTGCTCGACTTTATCGACGTCGTCCCCAGGCAGCTTCATGCGTGCAAACACAGCGATGAAGTGCAGGTTCATCTGGGTGATGTCGAAGCAGCGGAGATAGAGGCGTTTGCCTTCTGGGCTGGATAGGTGAATGCTGATTTTGCGGCTGGCGGACTCGATGCGAGTGAGGTCGGCCGCCGCCTGGCGCGCCAGCAGCTTGCGATTAGTGGCGCCGTGATCGGCCTTAATGGTCAGTTTCGCTTCCGTGGGTGAGTTCACTGTAGCCTCCATTTGCGCTGTGTAGCGGCTATCGTGCCTCCGTGACCCGGACGAAGCTACCAGAAAACGTGCATTTCCACTGGCAGCTTTCGTGGTGTTTAGTACTTCGGTTTGGCTGTTCCTCCCTAGTCGTCGCCGTAACCATGCTTTTACGTTGAACCGCAGTTGACGCGGGCAAGGCTATTTCCTAGATTAGGCTGTGAGTACGCAGTATGGAGCCCATAACTGGCGGCCTTGGTCTTGACGTCCCGGAGCTCCATCCATCAGATTCCCGACGGTAGCTGGCAGCCCGTCCAGAACGGCATCGGCCGTTGCAGTCAAGCCAGTCCAATCACTCACCGGCGCACGCCGGCCTTTCTCGATCCCCATGGGGCAACCATCCCGTGGGGATGATTGTCTCGCTCTTCTTTTTCTCAGGGAGACAATCATGAATCAGTCCGCCCATATTGAAGGTGGTACCCGATCGGCTGCTGGCCGGCGGGCTGCCATCGATCCCTGGCACCAACTGCTGGATGACGACACACCGGTCGAGTTCTCGGAAGAGGATGTCGTTCGCCTCCATTGGTGGCTGCTGCAAAAGGTCAAGCTGCTCAGTAGTCCGGGCACGCCATTGGCCGAAAAGTTCGAAATCATTCGCTGGGTCTTTACCGATCCCGAACGCGACACAAAACCGTTCTCGTTCGTGAACTGTCTGCGCGTCGTGTCGTGCAGTCCGTTATCCGAACTGCCTTTCATCGGGTCTCTGGATCCGCAGGAAGTGCGTGACTGGTTGCGCGTGCGGTTGCATCGCTGGCTGGAAGCGACGATTACCTGCTATCCGAAGTGGGTTCAGGAGGCAGTGATGGCGAATCCTAACTGGGTTGCCGAATGCCTCGCGAAGAACCCCCAATGGTTGAACGAAGAGGTCAAGCGCCATAGCGAGCGCAACGACCTGTTCTCGTGAATTGGTTTGCCAGGGGCAGGTGAACTACACCTGACCCTTGGCCGCTTGAATACGAAAGGAAATCATCATGTTCAAAGAAATGTCGATTGCTCTGCGTTCGGATCAGTGCTTCATTGAAGTCCGCGGTCTGAGTGATCTGGAGTATCTGGTCAAGGAAAGCGAGATCGTAACGAACCAAATGGGGCGGACGTTCCATATCCGCAGCCAGGATCGGCCAGTCCACATCTCGCTCGAGTATGGCGGCTTCGTCATACGCAACGTTGATCGTGCGGACGAAAGCCGCACGATTTACCTGCCGCGCCGATTACTGATGGATGCCTTGCTGGGCCACGCGCTCAAAAGCGGGATGTTGTTTACCCGGCGTTTGCCTGGCTAACCGTTCCCTGGAGGCGATATGACCAAGGAACAGTTCGAGCAGCGATTCCAGGAAGCGCGGAAGAATGCTTTCGGGCGCTGGACCAGCATTTTGCTTGCGCTGGGCGTTGAAGAGAAAGTCCTGAACCGGAAAAACCAACCATGTCCGCTTAGCGGATGTGGTGGGACCGACCGGTTTCAGTACACCGACAAGTTCGGCGATGGCAATTACGTATGCCGCGCTTGTGGCGCTGGTGGTGGATTCAAGCTGCTGATGGGCTATTTCGGGTGGAGTGCGACGACTGCGCTACGACGTGTCGAACGCAGCCTGTGCATGCAGCCGAGCCAGGCGGCCCCAAAGCAAATTTCCAAAGACAGCAATGCCTTGATCCATCGGATTTTGGCTGAAACGACTCCAATTGTTCACGGCGATGAGGTGGACCGCTACCTCCAGAACCGAGGACTTGGAATGCCGTCCTATCCGGAGTCCTTGCGCACGCATCCTGCGCTTGGCTACTACGAGGTCGATCCGTCGACGGGGAAGCCTGTCCTGGTTGGCCGCTTTCCGGCCATGGTCGCGAGTATCCACGACCGTCAAGGTGAGTTGGTGTCGCTGCATCGCACGTACCTGCAGGACGGGCAAAAGCTCCCTGGCAGGGACGCAAAGAAACTGCTTTGCGGCGGCATCAATGGCGGTGCAATCAGGCTGGCGCCAGCCGGTGTCGAGCTCGCGGTATGCGAAGGCATCGAGACTGGCATCGCCATCCTGAAGCGCACGGCGCAGCCCATTTGGATCGGGATCTGCGCACGGAATCTTGAAAGCATGTGGATTCCGGACGAAGTCCGCCGCTTGCGTATCTACGGCGACAACGATGCCGATTCGATGTATGACGGCCAGGCGTCATCGTACATTTTGGCGCGTCAGTTCTTGAAGCGGCCGGTGTCGGGCGAGCGGCGATCGGCAGAGGTCTTCATCCCGCGTGTTGCCGGTGCTGACTGGGCAAACGTCCTCGCGCAGCATGCTCCCATCGTCGACCGCGCAGCCTGAGGGGTAAGTCCCTTCAAACGAGATCAGAAATGCCGGCGAGAGCCGGAGTGAATTCAACCCCGCGGGGACCCGTTCCCCGGTGGGGCGGGCCGTCCGCTTCTCTTAGGAGTCTCATCATGAAAAATGGACGCAACTTGATTGACCTGGCAACCGAACTTGAACGCCAGGCAGCGGCTAAAAAAGACCTGATCGTGCCGGCCAAGATGATGCATAGCGAGACCTTGGCTTCGCATCATTGCGGTCTGGTCGTCGACGAGAACGAGGGCACAACGCGTTATCCGCTTAGCGAACTGGCCTGTTCGCAGTTGGCGAAGAAGCTGAACATACCGTTCACTTACTTCAAGCTGATGCGGGACCTATATCCGGAACTGCTGGACCAGAATATCAACGGCTGGCTCCGCATCAACGCACCTGATAGCTATATGGTGCGCACGCTGGATGGCAGGGCGCGCGCTTTTCTGTCCAATCGATATCGCCGGCTCGACAACTTCGACCTGGCCAAGAGCGTGATGCCCATCTTGCAGCAGCTGCCGGGCGCGCGCTTTGAATCAGTTGAACTGACCGAGTCGAAGCTGTACCTGAAGGTGGTCAGCTCCAAGATCGAATGCGAAGTGGCGCCAGGTGACATCCTGCAGGCAGGGGTCATTGTCAGTAACTCCGAAGTAGGTTGTGGCACGTTGCGCGTCGAACCGCTGCTCTACCGACTGGTGTGCAGCAATGGGTTGATCGTTTGCGACCGCAGCATGCGCAAGAATCACGCTGGCAGGGCTTTGGTGTCCGACGATGATTCGGTGGTCGTCTACCAGGACGACACGCTGGAGGCGGAGGACAAGGCGATTTTCCTGAAGGTTCGTGACCTGGTTCAGACGTCAGTGTCGGAAACGACCTTCCAGCTGATTTCGGAAAAGGTGCGCAAGACCATGGGCATCAAGATCACGGGCAATCCGGTCAAGGTCGTCGAAGTATTGGCCAACCGGTACGCCTTGAACGAAGCCGAATGCGCGGGCGTCTTGCGTCACCTGGTGTCCGAGCATCACCTGAACGGCTATGGCCTGGTCAATGCCGTCACCGGCTATTCGCAGGAGGTCGAGGATTACGATCGTGCAACCGAATTCGAAGAGCTGGGCGGCAAGTTGCTTGAGCTAAGCCCGAACGAGTGGAAACACCTGGCGGAAGCCGCTTGAGATTATGCGTTGCTGCCGCGTCCCGTCGATGCCGATTGGACGCGGCATGCACGCTAAAGTCGACAGGCGTTAATCGCGAGTGTGACGCGTCCAAGCAGGCGAAGGTCGGGCGCCGAGGAGATGTCGGCGACAGTGGTCGGCTCACATTGGGAGTTCTCGCATCGGAGGAGGAAGCCTTCTCCGATGCGGATCTCGATATGGCGGACGATCTTTTGACCGCGATACTGGAGATAGTATATGCCGTTGGATTCCACGCGTTTCACGCTGGCGTCGAAGAAGAATGGCGAGCCATCGACGATCAGGGGGGCCATATCGTGGCCGAGCATCGTCGCGACCGACTGTTCCAGGTAGGGTGAAGACTGTTCAAGCAGAGGGCCAAGCCAGTCGCCTTGTGGGGCCCGTTTGACGTGTAACTGCTTGGCCAATGGTGCTGGAAGCAGGTCGTTTCTGAAGGGGGTTCGGTGGGCTGAAAGGCCAAGGAGCCAATTGGCGTCGACCCCGAACTGAATAGAGAGAAGCGCCAGTGATTTGAGATCAGGCATCCCAGGCTTGTCTGGATCGATCCAGCGCGCGACGGTTTGCAGGGCGCGGCCTGTGATTTGACTGAGGTAATGCACCTGGTGGTGCTGTGACACATCCCTCAAAGCCATTTCAGCGACCAGCCGGTTGGCCACGCCAGGTACAAGGTGAAAATCAATCTGCTGCGCCTGTGCTCGGGTGAGGGGGGCGTTGTACTGGGTTGTCACCATTTTCTTCTAAAAAGTTGGCAAGACAATCGGAAGGACCAGTTTTAGCAATTGCTACATGAAGTACCCGAGGATTTCATGATGCTATAAGGCGTTAGCATCTACCGTAGAGGGCAGTGAAGTCAAGACCAGTTTTCTTTTGCTGTGCACACAAGCAGCAGTTGCTATTGACCGGCTGGCAGGTGCGGTATAGCCTGACAGCTGATATGGCCTCGTTTGCTGCACCGCACGGCACGTTTCGGCGCGGTGTTGGTAGCGGCCCAGGCGGGGCGATATCGGTACCGGAGTGATGACCACGCCTCGGACTCGCGGGGCAGAATGGAGGTGCAATCATGGAAAGTTCCATTCAACTGACCGACGTGCAGTACCTCAACCTGAACTTCCTGCTCACGATCCAGGCATGCCTGCGCAATGAGCGCCTGTCGGCGATCTACAAATTTCATCTTGACTCTGAGACCGCGGCCAGAATGGCCGAAATGACGGCGAGCGAATTGCAGCTGCTGGCGGTCAATATGCCTCACGAGAGCCTGTTCCGGCCAGTAGACAACTTGGCGGATCTGCTGGATGCGCCGCCCGGCTTGGCCATGCTGTTGTGCGCTGCCGGTACCAGCCGGTCGGAAAAGGCGGTTCTATCCTCTGTCGGCACCGCCGGCTAGGCGGCGAGGGGCGAGATCATGGGTGCCGTATTCGCGGAAACGCATATCAGGGCGCTGCAGGTCGCGAAGGAGTGCGTGGAGCTTGGGGCCAGAATTCGGACGGTATCGCGGATTACAGGCCTGGAGCAGCCTTTGCTGCGATCGTTCTTTTACCAGGACAATTCCTCCGCGCCGGGCCGACGTCTGGAGTCCAGCGATTGGTACCACCGTGGCAATCTGATGGAGCGAGCTGAGGCATCCATCTTCGCGGTGATCTTTGATAGGCTTCTTGTCGACCATCGTTGCAATCCGGCGGATGCGCTCCTTAGTGCATACCGCCTTTATCTCGAGCGCTGTACGATGGAGCCCCTCATCCCGTTCGAGCACGCGTTCAACCTCGCGTGCGAGCTTCACGTAATTTGGGGCAGCGGGCCGCCGGAGCTCATGCTGCATTCCTGCCGGCGATGTCGGTCTCGGTATCTCGTCGCGGTAGGGGATAAGTCAGCTGATCGTTTGGGTTGTGTATTTTGTAAGCTATTAAAACGATACCCATCAGATTCACACATCCGAGCGCATTTCGCGCCGGTGCTGCGCCCAACTTGAAGTTCCGGCCGACTGCGGCCAAATCCCACGAAAGCCGCCCCCAAACCCATTGGTTTCGTCTGGAGTTTCGCATTCTCGTCTTCCACACTGCTTGGGGGCGAGCAGTGTGGAGGACCTGGGCGATGTGGGTTGGTCGACTATTGGCGTCGTTATGGCGCACCGAGGGGGGCGAAGCGGGTGCGCCGGAGCCGGCGCAAGTCCACGCTGCGGCATCGACATCCGCACCCAGTTCAGGCCTACGGCTGCAGGCCGTCGACGAGACTCTCGAATCACACCGGGAGCTCTTGGGGAGGATTAAACTTTGTTACGGATGCGGCACCGAGTCATTTAACAATGATCTTCTGGCCCCGATTCGCCAATACGTCCAGTACGTCAATCAGCTTCCGGCCACTATGGACAGCTACTTCACCGGGCCCGGTGGTCTGGCCCGAATAGGCCTGGAAACCGCCTTTTACGCGCTGCAGGCGACGGACGCCCAAATCTTTGCCGGCCGCGCGACCATCTCCAATCGGCGCCTGCTGGAACCCCGTTGGCGCCGTGCGACCTTTATTGCGGGACTGTGCAACGAACTCCACCGCACATTGAGCCACATTCGTGTGGCGGACGCGAAAGGGCGGGAGTGGCAGCCCTATCTCATGCCACTCTCGTGCTGGGCCAGAGAGAAGGGTGTCTCATCTGCCAACGTTCGATGGCAAGCAGCTCAGGAAACGCGTGCGCTCGGTCTTTTTGCGCTGCCGATGATCGTTCCTGCGGAAACGATGTGTGACCTGGCCAAGGATAACGCCACGATCGTGCCCCATATGCTGGCTTCCATCGCCGGGGCGACCATGTACCACGAGCACAGCGTGATGTACCGCCTGGTGCGGCATGCCGCAGCGTTAGTCATTCATCGGAATCTCCGGGACAATGATGGCTATCGCGCCTGTAGGCCTGCACTGCATATGGCCAGGTACATGGTCGAAGCCATGCGCGAACTGGTGCTTTCCCATCACGGTTGGCAGCCCAATATCGGGCGCTCTCGTCTCTGGTACGGACAGGATGGATTGTTTCTGGTCTGGCCGAACGGGATCAAAGATGTCGTCAAATTACTGGAAGACGAAGGTCTGCCCGGTATTCCAGATTCTGCATCGGGTGTTTTAGATATCCTCGAAGCCGCCGACCTGGTTCGGGCGCAGAGCGCCGATTGCCGGGTTTGGACCATCTATCCGCCAGGTGCGGCCGAGCCGCTTGAGGCTATTCGCTTCGCCACGCCTTTCACCCTCCTGGGCGTGATCACGCCGCGAGCGGCGCCTTTGCCGGTCCAGTTCACCGCCAGGCCGGAGGCCAGCGAGCCCCCAGCGCCGCCTCCGCCTGAACGGCCGGGTCAGTCCATACCCGCAGAACACTCGTCCGATCAGGACGACACCCCGAGCACGAATCGTGGTGCGCCGAGTAAGGCAACCGAACATCGGCGTCAGCCGATACAGCTGACCCTGCCCGAAATGGATGAAACGCCTGAGCTGACGGGGCCGGGTGATCCGCAAGAGGCGAAGCAGGCGGAAAGGGCTCCAGCGTCTCCAGGGCACGGGAAAAGGCAGCGAACGCAAGACGGCAAAGCGAAGAAGGGCCGTGCCACCTTATCGGCACCTATGCGACTTAATCCAGAGGTTGCGGCTGCATTGGCCGAGATCGTGGACACCTTGGCAGGAGCCCCGCCGGCTGCGTGCCAGCTCGATGGGGGCGGGCTTTTCGTCCCGCTTGGCGAACTTGCGCGGCGCGGGATCGATGCACGGCGCGCCCAGCGCGCGCTAGGCGATGCAGGCATGCTTGCGCCCCAGCCGGACGGTGAGCGGATTCATACCCGTGAAGTCCTGGGCGCGAAGGTGCCCGGGCTCCTGATCGATGCGAGCTGCGTGTCGGGTTGGCAGGCGGCAAAGGCGCCATTAGAGGCGCAAGACGGAGGAAGCGATGCTGCTACGCCGTTATGAGATGCCCTGGCGGCAGCCAATCGAGTTGTTCTCAGGTCTGCTCTGGTGTATGGCCGCATTGGCATATGTCGCCATGACGCCGGAACGTGTTCCGCTGCGTCTGGGTGTTGCGATGTTTCTTGTCTGCGCCGTGTTTGCGGTCAGGCGCATGCGCCAGGGCCTTCACATCATCGGAGTCCGGGCCGCACTCTCTGGGAGGGCGATGCAGGTCATCTCGACCACGGAACTCTCCCGACTCACGACTGATCCCGATCAGGTGGTCTTTGGATTTGGCTTCGAATGGCAGCCAATTCATTCTCAGCGCTTGTATGAGCTGGCCAAGATTGACTATCGCGAGTTGCAGATCTCTCCGCGCTTTCTCCGACTTTTGGGCTATGTGGCGCCGGCCCAGGCCGAGGGCGAAATTGGCCTGCCATATATTCATGGTGTCGAGCAGAGGGAAGGGCTGTTGGCGCGCCCGCTGCAGAATTTCGAGGGCGGGACACTCATTGTCGGCACCACGCAGTCCGGCAAGGGCGTTTGCCTCGGCTGGTTGATCACGCAGGCCGTCCGGCGCGGCGACGTGGTGATCATACTGGATCCGAAGAATTCCAAACGGCTGAAAAATCTGGTGATGAGGGCGTGCGCAGACTATCGCGACCCTGACACGTTCCTATGGTTCCATCCTGCATTTCCCGAAACCGGCGCCAGGTTGGACTTTACGTTCAATTGGCAGAAACCGACGGAGATCGCGTCGCGCATTCAGTCCATCCTGCCGCCCGATACCGCTGGCGCATTCTCGGCCTTCGGCTGGGATGCGGTCAATGTGGTCACACAAGGGATGGTCAGGTTGGAAATGCGGCCCAACCTGATGAAGTTGACCAAGTATATCGAGGGTGGGATCGAGCCCATCCTTGAAATGTCGCTTGAACGCTTCTACGAGGAGTTGCTGGGTATCGGGTGGCGTGCGGAGCCGGAGTTGGTGCGGCTCATCGACCGCGCGAGAAAGGGGGCGATCAAATCGCCGTCGCCCATTGCCAGCTGCGAATTACTGGGATTCGTCGAGTATTACGAGCGGTATGTCCATGAGAGCAGGCGAGACAAGGCAATCGATTCTCAGGTGCGCGTCTTCCGCCACAATCGCGAACACTACCAGAAAATCACCGCTAACCTGTTGCCGATCCTATCAATGCTAACCTCGGGTGATCTTGGCCGCAGCCTTTCGCCGGATCCTTTTGATGCAGACGATGAACGCCCGATCATGAACCTGGAGAAGATCGAGCGCGGCGGGCATGTCCTGCTGATGTGCCTGGATTCACTGCCGGATCCTTCGGTGGCATCGGCCATCGGCGCGATGTGCCTGGCCGACCTGGCTGCGCGCTCGGGGATTCGCTACAACCTGGGCGGCTATCGGCGTATCTCTTTGTTCGTCGACGAGGTCTCCAACGTCATCAACCAACCGCTGATTGAAATCATGAACAAGGGGGCCGAGGGCGGCATCTACACGACGGCGGCCATGCAGACCATCGCGGACCTAGCCAAACGGCTCGGCAACCAGGAGGCTGCGCGCATGGCGCTGGGTAACCTGAATAATCTGATCGCGTTCAGGACGAAAGACCAGCCGACCCAAGATTTTGTGAATGAGACCTTCGGTCAAACGGCAATTCACAATATGAAGGTCGGCCGAAATACGGCGCGCGATGGCCATCTTGGCGATTTCACGATGGTGGAGTCCACACAGATTTCAGAGGAGATGAGCGAGTTGATTCCGACCTCTCTCCTTGGAAAGCTCCCGAATTTGCAGTTCTTCGCGTCAGTCTCGGGCGGTCGCCTGTGCAAGGGACGGTTCACGCTACTCGATCCCGAAATGGAAGAAGCGAGCCAACATGCGGCCGAGGAGGATGAATCGTGATACGCATCGTAGCCATCACGTCCTTGGTCTCCCTGTTGATGCTGATACTGTACTTGCCGTCGGCGCGACCTGCACACGCATTCCTTGCCCAGATTCGCAATGAGCATGCGGCATTGACAGGATTTTGGGGGAGGGCGCATGCGTTCGGCATGCTTCAGACGATGCTGGACATTCAGCAGGATTCGCCGCACGCTCCCCCGCTGATGTCCACCGCAACTGTACGCCCAACATCCGAGACCAAAGTGCAGAAAGAGGTGTCTGCAGTCGGAGAACGACTGCTGAAGAACGAGTACTTCCTCTCTCTGAACGCATTGGTTCTGCTGGCGACATACCGCATCGCCGTTATCTTGCATCTCTTGCCGGGCATCGTACCGTTCTTTCTGGCTGCCGTTACGGATGGACTGGTTCGGCGCGCGGTAAAAGGAACCGACTTCTCGGGCCACAACCCGGAGGTGTTTTCTGTATGTGTCTGCGGAGCGATCCTCAGCGCGTGCTTGGCGGTGATCGCCTGCGTGATCCCGGCGCAGCTTCCTCCACCGCTGATGCCGGCTTTGCTGGGAGGAATGAGCGTATTTGCAAATCTTGGATTGGCTAATTATCACAAGCGGGCGTGATTTATTGGCGGCTTTGACTACTAAATTGTGGAGTTTGGTATGCAAGAAGATCAGCTCGACTATCTGGACGATGTAATAGTCGACGTCCTGGATGGAAACTATGGGCGCGTCAATGTGCTATCGACGGGGGAGCGCCTATACGTGGCGCTCGGGGCCAGCGACGTCGCAATGCTGAGGGAAATGGGTTATACCATCGCGCAGGCACTTGGGCGGCTGGACGAAGGGGACGCAAACCAGCTGGTCAGGCGCTGGCGCACGGTGGATCGTTGGGCGAACCAGCCGTGACTATTTGCAGGACATCTCGAGCTCGATTCAGGCTACGTCCTCGCAACAAATTAGTTGGTATCCATTTGTGAACTATCGTGTTCGATCTTTCTCAGCACCACATGAATGGTAGAGAGGAAGAAATAAAACATCCAACTCAGCCATATGCTTGTGTCGTATGCAGTGCGCTGCTTTTCATTGTGATGCCGAATGCCGAAGTTATTCGCAATGTTGAACAGATCCTTCTCGTCGGCCGTGGTGAGGAGTTCCTTTACTTTTGGCCTTAGGTACTCCAACACATCAGCTAAATCGCGCACTGCCTGGCGTCGATCATCGATGGTGGAACCATGGCGCCGATATTGGAGCACCGCTGTTTGAACCCTAGATAGAACGTTCTTGTCCGACGTCGGCAGATCAGCTTCAAAGATCGGTTCGAACCCCTCTTCTGGCTTATGCAATATGTCACCATCTGCAGATAGTTCGAATCTCTGGTTGTAATGAGCCAGAATATCGTTGACCTTTTCTCGAAACTCTTTCTGACCTAGCGATTTGTTAAACGTCTCCCAATGCATGCCACATTCGCCGTAAGAGTGCATCGTACCGTCTATGGGCTTTGAGACATATTGAAAGAGGAACTCCAAGACGTCGAAGAAGTCGTCCTCTTGGTAAGTAAGCGCCTTTTCGGAAACGGGCCAGAGCCCCTTCTTGCGCACGGTCAGCAACATCTCCAGTTCGGGGTCACGGACCTTCCCTGGCATCTCGCCAGCGTCTACACAGTACGAACCAAAGGCTTCGTCAAAGTATCCATCAGTCCTGAGTTGACTGTAGACGCGGATAAAGAGATCCAAAACATCTGCAAGAGCAAGCCCACGCAGGTTTGGATTCGTTCCCTTTCGGTGTGAGTAATATTGACGCGTCATCTTCCAGACCTACAGTTCAAGATTATCAGCCTGCGCAGTCAATGCGCGCAGATTGGGCGTATTGCAGGGTTAACTTCTCGACATTTTTAGCGATGCTGGCCAAGTCCGGCCTCGGCTGAATCCGGACCAAGTAGAACTTTACCGCATCTGATAGTCCGTGTCGGGTCAAGTTTAAGCGAGCACATCAAATCCTCAATCTTTGAAGTGCGAACTAAAGCATTTTTCGCGGGTGCCTGCTTTCTAGATCAAGCGTGGCCGCATCCAAGAGGTTCTTTGAACGCAATTCAAAGGCGTTTGGTGAACTGTATGCCGAAAATGCATATCCGGGTCGCCGAACGATCAATGAAAGCCCACATTTTGGCGTACTCTTTTTGGGTGAAGTCATGTTCCAGCTAATTTATGCTGGACTCACTTCGAAAACACGAACTGGAAGTGACATGACCACCGTGCATTCAATTACCGATTTTGCCCAACGGCAGGCTGTGATTTCCGCCAACCAGCAGGGCGATCATCATGGCCGTGGCGAGACTGTTGCCACGCGCGTGTGGATCGATGAATTCCAAGCGTTGGAGTGCTTATTCAGCGCCCCGGCTAATTGCTCGCCGAAGCTTCGGTATCCGGACTTGATCAGTGGATGCGTATCGCTGGTCTTTGACGGCCTTGATCCCATTAACCGCATCTTCACATTCTTGCACACGAAGCTTGTGTTGCGCGACCAGGAGACGGCAAGGCGCCAGGAAGACATCTGGCGGCCGCAGTATCTGCTGCTCCTGGCGCTGCAAAAATCCGAGCAGAACCGCCATCCGCACCCCCAGTTCAAGCTGGATCACTTTACGACCGCGTGCGTGGCGCTCGCGCTGGAGGAGACGCGCGCTGAACAGAGAGTCTTTGAATTTGCAAGAAGGAATATCGCGCAACGCGCGGCTTCGCGCATCCTGTAGTTGATCCTTTGGGCGCGTCTTGAGCGTGCCTACCCGTTGTAACTCCGCTTGGCATTCCTGGCCAGGCCTACCCGAACAGCACCAGTGGACCCTTGCCCGTCAAGGGATTTGACTGACCTTACCCGGGTAAGCCCCTGTTCCGCCATGACTGCGAATGCCAACCTCATTGCCATCGCGCTCCTGTCAGTGCCTAGCCTAGCCAGCGCCTGCTGGGAGCAGGCCGCGCAAAAACATGCGGTTTCAGCCGATCTTCTGATCGCCGTCGCACGCGCTGAGTCGTCCCTCAATCCCAACGCGGTGAACCGTTCCCATGTAGCGCGAACGAACACCGTCGATATCGGGATCATGCAGATCAACTCCAACGAGAAGGTGCTGCGCAATCTCGGGGTGACGCCACAGCAACTGCTGGATCCGTGCACGAACATCGACACCGGCGCCCGCATCCTGGCCGAGAAGATGTCTCGCTATGGACGGACTTGGGAGGCGGTCGGCGCCTATAACGCCTCGTGCGCAGCCTTGACTCCGCAGCAGTGCCTGCGTGCCCGCATGCGCTACGCATGGCGCGTCTATCGATTCCTGTCCGGTGCCTTTGGCGTCAAAGCAACTGTGAAGGTCCCGGCGCCGAGCGCCGCCATCGTTCATGTGAGGCTGGGATGAAGCCCAATCTCATGCCTTGGAGCGCGTACGTGTCCGTCTTAAGCGGTGCGGTGTGTCTGGCGGTTGTATCGGGCTGTGCAACATTCGCGCCGCAGCATGAGCCGCGGCTGCCACTGCGGCATGAATTCAGCGGTGTGATCATCGACCGTACTTACGACATCCGGCAAGTCGGGACGCGTGACGGCGCCTATTTTTCGCGCTGCATACAGCCGGTTTGTCCGCGCGTGACGCCAAAGACCATTGCGGTCCTCACACCGTCGGTTCAGGAGCCTGATACTCGGTTGCCCGTCGCTGCTTCGATCCCCGATGGGGCCCGACCCGCGCACGGTCCCGTTGAAACCGCCATTGTCCATTTCGCCACCGGTTCGGCAGGACTGGATCGTCAAGCCCAGGCCACCTTGGCGCAATTCGTCGAGCTGGCCAGACAGTCGCAGCGCATCGTCGTCAGCGGACGCACGGACAGCACTGGCGGCGACGAGGTGAATCGACGGCTGGCCCACGCCCGCGCCCAGGCAGTCGCAACGTACCTGCGCAGGAAAGGCGGTGTCACGCAAAACAGCATCGAGTTCGACGCTCAGGGGCGCTGCTGCTACGCCGCTGCTAACGAAGCAGAAGCGGGGCGCCAGTTGAACCGTCGGGCGGAGGTCTCCTTTTACCAGGACACAAGGTCAGCGCAATGAACCCTTGGCACGCATGGCGCCAGGTCGCCGCGCCGAGTCCATGGCTGGCGAGGGCTCCGCCTTTGAACTGTTTTTCGGCTGAATTTGCGCCCGGCCGGACAAGTGAGACAGGCGCGCAGTCATTTTGAAAGCTGGAGGTACGTATGAACGTTTTGAAATTGCCCATGGTGGCAAAAGGGGCAGCAGCGCCACCCAAACGCATCGCCAACGCGATGGCGCTGTTTGCTTTCATCCTACTCGGTCTGTGCGCGGCATTCCCTTCGCACGCGATCGACCTGGTCGCCTTCGGTGGCATTACGGGGCCGCTGGTGTCGGCGCTTACGCAACTGGCGGCGCTGGCGCCGGGCGTCAAGGCGTTGGTGGGCTTCATCGGGTTCGTGGTAGCCCTGATCTCGCTGGCCGCGCTGCGCAATTTTGGCCCGGTCCTGTTCTACATCGGTCTGGCCATTTTCGCGGCGGTCGGCCTGGTGATCGCCGGCGCCATCATGGGTGCGGTCATTTGAAGACCGCTGGAAGGAGGACGGGATGCTTGCCGACACTTACATACCTCGCAGGCTGGACGATCAATGGAAGATCGGGTTGTGGGATGTGGATGTCGCTGCGCCCGTCCTCTTCATGATGTTTGTGGGGTACCTGGGCGGTTCCAAGCTGGCATTTTGCTTGGCCATCTCGGTGGGGTTCTTTGCTAGCCGTTGGCTGGCACGCATCAAGAGCGACAAGCATCCGGCATTCGCCATGCATTGGATGTACTGGCACCTGCCCACCAACCCGGTGAGCGCTATGCGCGCGACGCCGCCGTCGCATATCCGCCGCATGGTGGGCTGAGGAGAACACGATGGACGACGGAAAGTACCAAGAGGACTTAAAGAGCAACCGGCGACTGATACGAAGCCAGCGCCTGACGATCGGAGGGCTGGTCGGATGCCTTTTCGTGGCCCTGCTGATCATCTATTCGATACTCGGCGCCCAGAAGGTGATCGTCACGCCGCCACATGTCGCTGAATCCTTCTGGGTGTCTGGCGAAAAGGTCAGCAATTCCTACCTTGAGCAGATGAGTGGCTATGTGGCCTGGCTCATGCTCGACGTGACGCCAGGGACGATCAATTGGAAGAAGGACGCATTGCTCAGTTTCGTGGAGCCGGCGGAGCACGGAAAACTGAAAATCCGGCAGGAGGTCGAAGCGGAGAGACTCAAGAAGCTCAACGCCAGCACCTATTTCCTGCTGCAGCAACTGGAACCTGACGAAGAAAAGCAGCAGGTATTACTGACAGGGCGGTTGCGCACTTACATCAATGGTCAGGAAACCTCTGTGGCTCTCAAGCGGTACGTTGCCAAATATGTCTACCGTGGCGGCCGCACGCATCTGAAAACATTCGAGGAGGCGCCAGATGAACCGAAAAACGTTGCCATGGCTAATAGCGCTGTGCGCTAGCGCCATGTGCTCCGCGGAGCAGGTACGCCCCGCGAAGGATGGCGCGACGATCGAAGCGGCCATCGCGAAAGATGCCCCAACGCGCATCCGGATCCAAGGCGACCGGATTGTCGACGTAGTGGGCAATGTGCAGAGCAGCACAGGTTGCGATCCACGGCCACAGGATGTGGGAACTGCGGGGGCAGTGATTCCTTCCGCCCCGGCGCCTGTGGTGAACGCGCGTGGCGACGTGATGTTGAACTGCGACCTGGAGCGGGGCGAAGTCTTTATCAGCCCAGTGGGAGCGGGTGATAAGCCCATCAGCCTGTTCGTTTCCTCGCCGCGCGCGACGTACACGCTACGCCTGCGCAGGGCCGACATTGAGGCGGACACGATTGTCATTGACGACCGCTCGCCACGGGCAGGGCCTACCACGACGCGTCCTCAACGCTCGGCCAGCCATGTACGCGCGGTAAAGGCCATGTTAGTTGCCACGGCTTCGGCCCGGCCGGGAGCCGCTTATCGCGTGGAAGAGGTGGAGCGGCCGGTCGTGCTATGGCAAGAGGCAGATTTCAAGCTGGTGCGAAAGGTGGAAGGGCAGGACTTGATCGGCGAGCTGTATTCGCTGACGAACGTTAGCGCAACGCCAATGGTCGTTGCGGAGCAAGAGTTCGATCGCGAGGAAGGCGGTGTCGTGGCGGTCGCCATCGAACACCACAATCTGCAGCCCGGAGACGTTACCAGCGTATTCGTCATTCGGACCCAGGAGGATCGGCCATGAAGATCGAAACGAAATGGCATACGCTCCTCGACCGGATCAGCCCCCGCCA